>OJMG01000137.1_pt1 | contig 68975 bp, 60 predicted proteins | sample 1597141 | NCBI WGS metagenome assembly OJMG01 (sample SAMEA2452119, study PRJEB22498) | human gut metagenome | biome: human feces; feature: human gut; material: feces | place: Australia | collected 2012 | reverse complement strand
GCCGAGCAAACCAGGAAGAGGTTCCGGAGCGACAAAGTCTTCTTCGGTAAGAGCAACGCTAGTAGTATCAATACCGGTGTATTTTTCCACATAAGTAACGGTTGTTCCAATAGAAGCCACTTCCGATGCCAATGTGATAGATTCGCCTTCTACTGTGACCTTAAGGCTAGTTAATTCAAGTTCAGATTGAATCATCATAGAGTAATCTGTTGATAACACAAGGCCGGCGGTATCTACCTTTAACAAATAAGAACCATCTTCTTGTTTTTCAAATAACAATGCGGATAAATTAAGATCCGGAAGGAGTTGGCTTAAGGCAGAATCTGCAGGTAAATCAACTAATTCATACTTGTCCTCTCCTGTTGCCTTTAGACCGCCGATCAATCCACTATCTGTGCTTAAGAAGGCTTCTCCTGTTCCATTCGAATAATCAATCACAGCAGCGTGTTCATCTACTTTCACGCTAGCGGTGTCTACAACTTCACCAGATCCATCTCTCAATTCTAAGGAATTGGTATAACTCTTTGCTGCAGCAAGTTTCTTTAAGGCAGCATCTAAGACAGGATCTGCAGTTCCAGCAACCGGCTGAACATCAGAGACAGAAACTTCATCCCCTTCTGCAACGATATCGAATGCAAACTTTTCACCGATAATCGGAGCATCAGCTTCTCCTGTAACTTCGTTAGGATCAGCGTCGATGACAAGTTCTAAACCTGTGACTTTGAAACCATCGGTATAGAATTGAAGTGTAGCTAAAGAATCTTCAGCAGTGCCAGTAACAAGGTCCGAACCGATTAAAAGACGACCAAAAGCGTTAAGAAGATCTGCTCTGCCTTGAGCATCTTCTCTCAATTCGAAAGCGTATTTACGGTTAGCAGCTGCAGCAAAAGTTTCTGTTGCAGCAAAATCTTCCGCGTAAACATAAGCGAACGGGTTTTCAAAATATTCTAACGGATTATCTTGATCGTCTACGACTGCTTGCGAAACGATTTCGTTGGACATAGAGAGAGCGCGAGCTTCTAATAAACCCTCTTCCGTCTTAGAATAAACAACAGTGGAACCATTTACCATTTCTTCAATGTCTTCTGGTGTAGTTAACGTATCACCTTTTAAGACAAGTTCGCCACCGGTCTTGGCAAAGCGTTCCGCAGTCCAACTGTATTCAAGTCCGAAAGTAAGTTCAATCGGTTCCGGCAAAAGACCGGCAAGATACATAGCGGCGTGGTCAAAGCCTTTGAGACCGAAGCTTTTTGCTAAATCAGCAAACATTTTGTCTTCCAATTTATTTGTTTCCACTTCACTCGGCTTGACGACTTCGGTAGGAGTTGTATCGGTGACAACTGGCTCTGTCGGACGATCTGTAGGTGTTACCGACTCCTTTTGACCACAGCTTGCTAAAAAGGTCAACGACAATAACGAGACAACAACTTTTGTGTATTTCATAAGAATATACGCTCCTTTCAAGTGATATGCGGATATTATATTCGCGAACAAAATCATTACAAAGAAAACACAAGTTCTTTTTTTCTCAATTTTGATAGGGTTATCATTTCTATAAACGCAAAAGTTTTTGCTAAAAATCAGCTATTTTATAAAAATAACGCCTTTTTTATCGTAAAATTTGAACTTAACAATCTAATACATGTAACCCCTTACATATCCCTTACACTTTTATTTAACCTTAAAAAATTTTAAAACTTTCATTTCCGATGTTTCTTTTTTTCTTAAATTATTTTTACATTTTTCAATAAAAAAGGTATCGAAGTTTCGATACCTTTTCTTATTTTAAATATTTGTCGAATAACTCGGGAATAGATAAATGTATTGCGGATATTTGGTGTCGATCATAACCTCTACCTTAAAGTAATGTTCGCCAGTGATGGTGTCTGTATCCGGATTTAACTTATCTTTATAATACCAGACATTTTCTTCGGTAGAATGTTTGATCCAATCGGGGTTTTCTTCTAAGAGAGCGGTATAAGATTGCAAAGCAGTTTGTGCTTTATCTGCATCCTCAAAGCCAGCGACAACAGCAGGAACCAACGATCCATTATGACGTGCGTTGCTCGCGGTGATAGAAGTATGTCCTTCAAATGCAGGAACTAATTCAAGGTGCTTTAAGTCAATATACTGAGAAATCCACTCCCTGCTATCGACATCGAGCAAACCTAAAACGCCGCCAAGAGGAGCAGGATCGACAAAATCTTCTTCTGTTAAAGTAACAGTTGTCGCATCGATTTTCGTATATGTTTCAATAAATGTCGCGCTTTGTCCATCGGACGACACTTTGCTTGTAATGACAATGTCATCTCCATTTAAGCTGATTTTAAGTTCATCTAGAGAAACTTGCGTATTGATGAACCTGGAATAATCTGTCTTTAACGACAACGCAGTGACATCCATCATCAATGTATAAGATCCATCTTCTTCTTTGTCAAATAATAACGGGGATAAGCTTAAATCAGGAAGAACATGAATCAATCTAGCTCCATCAGGCATCACCGCTTTCACATAGGGTTCTGTTTCTAATTCACGCGAACCGCCAAGCAAACCAAGTTCGGTTTCTAAATAGGCGACGTCAGTTCCTACTGCATAATCAAAGACAGCAGCCTTTTCGCTGACACTGAGGGTGGCAATATCCGTAATGGTGCCATCGCTAGAAGTGAGAGTAGCGTGATTGGTATAGCTCTTAGCGCGAGTTAACTTTCTCAGCGCCATCTGTAAATCCGCATCTGGTGTACCGGTAACTGCCTTAACTTCGTCCACATGCACGTCGTCTCCGGCTGAGACAATATCAAAAGCAAATCTTCTTCCGGTAGAAGGAGCGTTGATTTGACCCGTTACTTTATTCGGATCGGCTCCGATGATAATTTCTAAACCTGTCACACTCGTTCCATCGGTATACAATTGGAAATTCGTGTAGGGATCATTTGCACCGACAATGAGATCACCGCCTAAGATAAATTGGCCAAAGGCGTTTAATAAATTCTTCTTTTGGGCCGCTTCTTGCGTAAATTCATAAGCGTATTTTCTATTTTCAGCAGGTTCAAATTCATCTACTCTCACAAAGTCTTTTGCACTGGCAAAACTAAAGGGATTTTTGAAAAAAGGAACTGGAATTTGCTCGTTGTTTGTCACTACTTGTGAAAGGACATTGTTGGACATAGAGAGCGCGTGGACTTCTAAATTACCATCCGCATTTTTAGAGTAATAAGAATTAAAAATGTTGATGATGCTCTTAATATCGCTGGGTGTCTTTAAAGACTGATCTTTTAAAACGAGATCACCGACACCGCGCGAGAAAAGTTTTCCGCGTTGGCTTACAAATAAGCCTTGCTTTAAAGAGATCGGTCGTTCAAAGCCCTCATAAAATATCGCGGTGTGTTCAAAGCCTTTGATCTCGTATGCCTTTTTTAAACTTTCAAAAATAGCATCGTCAAGTTTTCCTTCTTCCGGTAAGGAAACGCTGGGCAATTCCTCACTCGGTTTTGTCTCCGGTAATGTTGTTGTATCTGTCGGTGTGGTCTCTGGTGAAGTTGTCGACTGATTTTTGCCACCACAACCAGCTAAAAATGTCAAAGAGAGAATTGATACAATAATTTTTTTGTATTTCATAAGAATATACATTCCTTTCCATGCTGCTTTTCATTATATACACTCGTTAAGTTTTTGCCTAGCATAACACTTTATGAATTTACGGCATTTTTTATAAGTCAAAAAACATTTTTTATATTTTTATATTATAAAAATTCGCCTCATTTTTTATTTTTTTAATTTAAGCCCTCTTCTATGTAACCCCTTACAAATCTCTTGTCTATAATATATGTCAACTTTGTTTAAATTTTGTATGTATAATAAATTGAAAACATGAAAGATAATGCGCCCTATACCATCCTTTACGAGGATGAAGAGATCATCGTAGTCGATAAAAAAAGAGATGTCTTTACAGTAGCAACAAATGATCCTAAAACGTTTCACCACAATCTCTTTTATTATTTAAAATGCTATTTGAAGAAAAAGCATGAACAGCCTTATATCGTTCATCGTCTCGATTATGAAACCAGCGGTATACTCATCTTTGCCAAAAACCACGAGAAGCAAGTTTTACTGCGAAATTTATTTGAACAACGCCTGGTGAGACGATGTTATGAAGCGGTAGTTTTAGAAAAGATTCCGCTTGATTTCAAACGCAAGGTAGAAATGAATTTACAAGACAATCACGATGGGAAATTAGTCAAAGAAAGCAACGAAGGTAAAGAAGCTATCACCTATATCAAAGCAAATAATTACATTCAAATTGGAACTGCATTACAAATTGAGATTGAAACAGGAAGAAGAAACCAGATTCGTCTTGCCTTGCAATCACTAAACCTCACTCTTATCGGGGATAAACGCTATGCAAAACACCAGGCAAAAAGAATGTATCTCAACGCCTATCGACTAAGCTTTCCTAAAGAAGCTAACTTAAAAGAAAGTGATTTTAAGATGAAACCGCTTTGGCTCATTGAAAACAAAGAAGATAATGATTAGAATATACACATCTTTATGAAGTGTGATGCGTCAAGTGCTGTCAGCTAGGAGGTCGCTGGCGGACGAAGACTCATGTCGCGGTATCACACATTTCCTCAAAAAGATTAAAAATGTGCCTCCCCTTGGAAAGGGGAATTATGAGAAATAAATCCACTGTTTACCGTTTGGCCATCGATTCTATCATGGCTAGCGTCTATTTCGCTTTGACTTTTTTAAAGGTTGATGCCGGTGTTTTTCGCATCAGTTTAGGAGCGATATTGCCAATTTTTGTCTGTTTGTCATTTCCGTTTATCGACAGCTTTTCCATCTGTTTTCTCGGTATTTTCTTAGAGCAGCTTTTCTTTGGCTTAACTCCAACGACTGTCCTTTGGATGTTACCGCCTTTGCTCCGTCCCTTAATCATCTCTCCCTTTACGCATCATTACTATAAGAAAAATGAAAACATGGAAGATCACAAAGTGCTTTCTATCGTCTTAGTCATCATCGCCTCTCTTTGTGTATCTTTAGCAAATACTGGCGTTCTATATCTTGATAGTTTTATCATGGATTACCCTTATGCAGCTGCGCTTCCACGCTTGGCTTTCCAGACGTTAATCACGATATCAATAGGTATAGTTTTTACCATATTTCTCTTCCCTGTCATCAAGATATTAAGAAAAAACAACCTCTTTAATAAACTGCAAAAAGAAAAGGTTATCCACACGCAAACGATCGATGATACCCTCGCTGAAAATCAAGATTTCAATGAGATTCTCACACAGGACTTAAAAGAGGACAGTGAAAGAGAAATCAACAAAAAAGGTTCATAAGAAAAGCCTCCCTTTCTGCATCTCAGGAAGAGAGGCTGTTTTTATTTTTTCTTGGCGCTGACAAGCGTATAAAGATAATCAGCTAAAGAGTCGACACCGACATCTTTTTTCGCAGAGACAGGGAAGATTTTAGAGTTTGGATTATGTTTGTGAATGCGTTGGCTCACGCGCTCTAAAGAGAAGTCAAAGACTGGCAAAACATCTATTTTCGAGATGACAGCAATTTGAGAAACCGTGAACATCAACGGATACTTCAACGGTTTGTCATCCCCTTCTGGAACGGAGAGGAGCATCATATTCAAATCGGAACCAGTATCGAATTCTGCAGGACACACCAAGTTGCCAACATTTTCAATAAATACAATATCTAACCCCGAAAAATCCAAGCCTTCTAAGCCTTCTTTGGTCATTTGAGCAGTCATATGACAAGCTCCACCCGTGTGTACTTGAATGGCTTTAGCACCTGTTTTATCCTGTATTGTTTTGCAATCGCAATCACCGTCGATATCCGCTTCCATCACACCGACAGAAAGACCCTTATCCTGAAGTTTGTTGATCAAATTACAGAGCAAAGTGGTTTTACCGCTTCCCGGGGAAGCCATAACATTGACCATGAAGGTCTCTTTTTCTTTTAAGACATCACGCACTTTCTGTGCTTCTTCATCATTTTTTGCAAGCACATTTTCTTTGACTTTAATGACTTTTATTTCGCTCATATCGGTACCTCAAATCAAATATATGTTATTTCATGATGCATAAAAATGCAAAAACAAATGCTCAAAATCAGCAAAATTATAACATAATTGGAAACTTGTCATATGAAATCAGTTTCCTTATATATTAAATAGATTTACTAACTTTTTATTTAATGAACTTTCGTGTAAGATATTCTCATGAGAACCCTTACATTAAAAAGATGTCCGGACTCCCTCGGCGCTCCGCGTGACATCAAAATTCTGTCTGACGAATACGATGTTGGACTCATGAAAGCCGATGAGAACACCAAGGTTGTTCCGATCTCCAAAGGAGGACATAGTTTACAATGCGAGATCACGGATGACGAAGGTAACTGTTTCCGTTCTGCTGTTATTTTTGCTGCTGGCGGTGACAATGTGACACTTAGTGTCCTTGAATCCGGGTCCCGTATCATCCTCAAACAAGTAAAGTGATTTGTTGAGGAAGTAAAGAAAGGATAGTTATGAAACTCAATGAAAATCAAAAGCCCATTCTTTGGAATGGAAAACCTGTTGCCGATGGTGACAAACCTTTAAGAAAAAACATCGTCAAAGTCGCTAAGATGATCGGTGGTGCCACAGGTATGATGAACAAAATCGATGCCAAAGCACCGGAATACTATTGTCTTGCCGGCTCTGTTTCCGATGAAGAAGCTGAACTTTTACTCGCGATGGGCTGCAGAAAGCTCAGAACCGATCGTTGGCTTTCGGAAAAGATGAAATGGCCGTTAGAAAAAGTTCGTGAACTTGGCAATCACTTAGGTTGGATGGGTGTTGTGCGTGCCCTCTATGTCGAAAGCGATGACCATTACGAATACATCGTTCCGATTTTCGCACCTGGTCTTTTAGAAATCATGGTCGTCTCTCCGAACGCAGAAAATCATCCGGAAATCCGCCGTGCCTTCAACCAGTATACTCACGATCGTATCGGTGGTATGGCCACATTGATCCCGGAAGGTTATAACCTCATGAGAGTTGTTCCGATTGAAAGAGCTCTCCCGAAAGGTGAAGTTCCGGACAAGAGAGATACCATCTCTTACTTTATTGAAAAATATGATACTTTCTCTGTCGGTCCTTGCTCTTGCCGTACTTCTCGTTCGGCGATGGGTGAAGGTTGCGGACATAACGCCAAAGACCGCTGTCTTAAATTAGGTCCTGCCGCAAAATCTTTCATCCAGGCAGGAAGAGATAGAGAAATCACCAAAGAAGAAGCATATGAAATCATCAGAAAATGTGAAGATGAAGGCTTGATGCACTGTCTTCCCAACCTCGATGATATGAGCGCTGGTTCTACCTCTGCTATCTGCGACTGCTGCGGTTGCGGTTGTTTCGCTTTAAGAGCGGCGACCGAATTCAAATCCACTGACTCCATCGCTTCTAACTACCGCTGTGAAATCGATGCGACGCATTGTGTCGCTTGCGGAAAGTGCGTTGAAAACTGCCCGACTAACGCCCTGAAATTAGGTCTTAAACTTCCCGAAATCAACAAGACTAAAGTCAAATTCAATCCTAATGTTGCTCACACCACTGTCAAGAAAGCAAAATGGAATCCGGACTATCGTTTCAACAGAGAAAATGTCATCTCCGAAACTGGTACCGCTCCTTGTAAAACTTGGTGCCCTGCTCACATTTCCATTCAAGGTTATATTAAATTAGCTGCCGAAGGAAGATATCGCGATGCATTAGAGCTCATTAAGAGAGAAAACCCCTTCCCGGCTGTTTGCGGACGTATCTGCAACCATCCTTGTGAACTTCATTGCACAAGAAGAAATATCGACGAAGCGATCGCTATTGACGATATCAAGAAATTTATCGCTCAGAAGGATCTCGACAGCGCGACTAGATATGTCCCGCCTAGACTCCACAGCTACACTTCCCAAGAACAATATGAAAATACAAAGATCGCTGTCATCGGCGCCGGTCCTTCCGGTCTTTCTTGCGCCTATTATCTTGCGCAACACGGCTATGATGTCACTGTCTTTGAAAAGGAAGATAAGCTCGGTGGTATGCTCACTTTAGGCATTCCCAATTTCCGTTTGGAAAAAGACGTTGTCAATGCTGAAATCGACATCATCAAAGAGCTTGGTGTCAAATTCAAGACCGGTGTTGAAGTCGGTAAAGATGTCACTATCCAACAGCTTAGAGAAGAAGGCTTCAAAGGCTTCTATGTCGCTATTGGCGCACAGAATTCTAGAAAGCTTGGCTTAGAAGGCGAAGACAATGTTGAGATTCTTGGCGGTATCGATTTCTTAAGAGATATCAACCTTGGAAAAGGCAAAGAACTCCACGGTAATGTCGTTGTCATCGGTGGCGGTAATGTCGCTATTGACGTCGCTAGAGCCGCTTTGCGTCAAGGCGCATCCAATGTCGATCTCTACTGCTTAGAAAGCAGAGAAGAAATGCCCTCCGCTGCTGATGAGCTTGCAGAAGCCGAAGCAGAAGGCATCAAGATCCACAACTCTTGGGGTCCGATGGCTTTCTCTATCGACAACGGTGTCTTAACTGGTATCACCTTCAAGAAGTGCACTAGAGTCAAAGATGAAAATGGTAGATTCAACCCTGCTTATGATGAAACAATCACAGAACATGTCGATTGTGTCACAGTTTTAGAAGCAATCGGTCAGTCCTTCCATTATGGTGATCTCTTCAAAGGTACCAAAGTTGAAATTTCTCGCCGCGGTACTGTTGTCGCTGATAAATTCACTAGACAAACTGCCGAATCCGATATCTTTGTCGGCGGTGATATTCTCAATGGTCCTTCCTTTGCTATCAACGCGATTGCCGATGGTAAAGAAGGTTCTATCTCCTTGCACCGTTATGTCCAGCCTGGTCAGCTTTTAGATGCCGGTCGTGACAGAAAAGAATACAAGGAACTCGATCATGAAAACATCGACTTCGGCGGCTTCGATCACGCCAAGAGAGAAATCCCTGGCTGCAAGGCTGAAGAAGTTCTTTCCTACGAAGATCCTCGTGGTATTCTCACAGAAGAACAGATCAAGAAGGAAGGTATGCGTTGTCTCTCCTGCGGTAAAGCTGTTGTCGACCCCAATATGTGTGTCGGCTGCGGTCAATGTGTCCTCCAGTGCGAGTTTGATGCAGCTCACTTAGTCAAGAAATCCAGCATCTATGCGGAACCCTACGAAAAGATTCTTCCTAAGGCCATGGGTCATACCATCAAGCGCGGTATCAAAGTCGCTTTCGGCGCCTTGAAGAAAGAGTAAACTATGCACGAACTTGGTTACGCTGTCGAAATCGTCAAAACGTTGGAGGAGTATAAGATTCAAGAGAGTCTTACCCATATCAAGAGTGTCACGATCGATATCGGTGAAGCTACCGGTATCGTTCCTCAGTATCTCAGCGATTGCTGGGAAGCTGCTAACGCTGACACCAGCATTAAGGACTGTGTTTTAAAAATCAATTTCATCCGCGGCAAGGCGCGTTGCCGTGAATGTGACACAGAATTCTTAGTCACAGATACGCATGGTATCTGTCCGAAATGTGGAAGCGATCTCTTTGATACCGATCCCTCTGCATACACCTTCGAAATCAGCGAAATTGTCGCTTCTTAACAAGAAAAATAAGGCCCTGGTTATCCAGGGTCTTTTTTAATACAAAAATCGTATTGTGTAATGTTTTATATTCACTTATCGAACAAAACAGTGCGTTTTATTTTGTTATTTTTCTTAATTGTCATAAACTATATGCATGCAACAAACAGAAAAATCATTGTCACATCAATATTTGGCAAGCAATAAAAGGAAGTGGCTTATTCTGCTCTCCCTCTTTATTTTACTCCTTGTCATCGCTTTCTTCTCCTTATTTATCGGTTCTTCGGATATGTCATTTTCCAAAGCGTTTATGGCTTTGTTCTCCCAAGGAAGCGATACGCATATCCGCATCATGCAACAAATTCGATTGCCGCGCATCCTCACGGGTCTTCTTTGCGGAGCAGGCTTATCTATCTCTGGTTTAATCTTACAAACTTGTCTAGATAATCCCTTATCTTCTCCTTCGACCCTGGGCATCTCTAACGCATCTGTATTAGGAGCGAATATTGCTATCATCGCCTTATCCGGAAGCGCAACGGTGAGTTCCTACAATCCTTTTGCGGTAACTTCCTTATCTTTTTTATTTGCTATGGGAGCTACGCTTGCAATTTTAGGACTTGCAAAATTCAGAAGCTTTCAAAGTGAAACAATTATCTTAACCGGTGTCGCTCTCTCTTCCGTCTTTACAGCTGTGACAACGTTAATTCAATATTTTGCCAATGATGTCTCACTCTCTAGCGCGGTCTATTGGTCCTTTGGCGATCTATCTAGAACAGGATATCGAGAAATCATCATTCTAGCCAGTGTCATTGTCCCGTCTTGTCTTATTTTCTTCTTCTTTAAAAATCAGCTTAACGCCTTTGCTCTCGGCGATGACGGAGCCAAAACTTCCGGTGTTAACACGGAACTCTTCCGCTTTATCTTCTTGTTATTATCTTCCTTGATCACTGCTGTCTGTGTTGCCTTTTTAGGTATTATCGGCTTTGTGGGATTGGTTGCACCACACATTGTTAAAAAGACACTGGGTGAAAATCATCGTTTCTCTTTGCTAGGTTCTGCCCTTGTCGGAAGTTTATTACTCATCATCAGCGACGATATCGCTCGTGTGATCATGCAAGGTTTTTCCCTTCCGGTGGGTGCCATTACTGCTGTCTTCGGTGCACCTTTCTTCCTCTATATCATTTTTAACTCTAGAAGGAGGAAAGCCTGATGCTGGAAGTGAAAGATTTATCATTTACTTATCAAAAAGAAGAAGTTTTGTCCCATATTTCATTTCAATTACACCCGGGAAAAATCACTGTGTTATTGGGTCCAAATGGGACAGGAAAGAGCACAATGATCAATGTGCTTTCCGGTTTATTAAAAACAGAAAAAGGAAAAATATTTTATGACGGAAAAGATCTAAGAGATCTCTCATACAAAGAAAAAGCAAAGATAATCGGTTATGTATCACAAAGGATGCACCCTTCTTCTCTCTCTGTCTATGACACCATTCTCTTAGGTAGAATCAATTATTTTGGAAGAAAAGAATCAGAAGAAGATCATCGTATTGTCGAAGAGATTATTCACGAGTTAAAGCTTGAGAAATTTGCATTGCGGCCTTGCGACGAATTGTCCGGTGGAGAATTACAACTTGTCATGATTGCAAAAGCGTTGGCACAAGATGCCACTTACTTATTGCTGGATGAACCGACCTCCTCTCTCGACATCAAGAAACAGCTATTAATTCTAGGTTTAGTAAAAGAGCTTTGTAAAAAGAAAAAACTCACTGTACTCGTTTCACTTCACGACATAAATCTCGCTTTACAATACGCAGATTACTTGATCATGATCAAAGATAAAAGCATCGTGTTTCATGACGAAATCGCTCTTGTTACTGAATCGATTTTAAAACAAACTTATGAAATTAATTTGCAGTTGATAAAAGAAAAAGAAAAAGGATATATCAAATATGAACAAATTCAAAATGACTAAATCTATCATCTTACTCACCTCCTTATTCAGCCTTGCGGCCTGCCAAAGACAAGAAAGCACCACCGAGGGAAATACTGAGGGAATAAAACCGAGCACTCCTTCTAGTGAAGTCTCGACTACAGTAGAAATCAAAGACATGCTCGGCAGAGATGTCACCGTCAAAAAAGATGCAAAAGAAAGAGTTATCTGCCTTGGAGCGGGCGCTTTGCGTCTTTATTCCTATGTCGGTGACGTCAACAAGCTTGTCGGTGTAGAAGATATCGATAGAAATGTTGGTGCCAATCCTTTTAAAGATGTTTCAAGACCTTATTATGACCTTCACGAAGCTCACTTTTCTACGCTTCCTTCCTGCGGTAAAGGCGGTCCGCAAGCTCAAAAACCTGAACATGAAAAGATTCTCAGCTGCAATCCTAGCTTGATCATTACTGAATATACCGATGTAAATGTCGTCAACGACCTCCAAAACAAAACCGGTGTTCCTGTTGTTGCTTTAAGCTATGGTCCGAAGAGTGTTTTTGATCAAAAAATCAAAGATTCCATCAGCATTTTAGGGAAAGTGTTAGACCAAGAAGAAAAAGCAGATACTTTGAATTCTTACATCGCTTTTTGTGAAGAAGAATTAAAGATGAAAGTTAGCAACACTAGCGAAGTCGCCGCTCCATTATATATCGGTTGTCTTGGTAACTGGGGAAGACAGGATATTTATTCCACTTCCAGCAATTACATCTTATTCAACGTATCTAACATTCCTAACGCCTTAGATTCCACAGTCCAGTTACAAGAAGGTAAAATTGAAGAAGAAAAGTTTGTTTCTTTAAATCCTTCCAAGATTGTTTTAGATAGCGCAGGTATTGAGCGTTTTAGAGAGACATTTAAACAAAAGCGTGATACTTTCATGGCTATGGATGCATTTAAAAACAATGAAATATATATTCAAATTGCATTTAACGCCTACTACACAAATTTGGAAGTCGCTCTTATGGATGCATATTATCTCGCGTCCATCTCTTATCCGGAAACATACAAAGATTTTAATCTCACGGATAAATATAACGAAATCACAAAGAATTTCCTTGGAAAAGAATTCTACAGTGAGATTGCTGCAAAACCTTTAAGCTATGGAGGATATCAAAAGATTTCCAATATCGAGGAGTTTATGAATGCCAAGTAATAAAAATATCAAATCGTTTTTTGATCAGGCTGCCCCATCTTGGGACAGCCGTGCAAAATGCGATTGGAACAAAATCAACGCCTTATTAGATTCTCTTCACATTCAAACAGGGGATCGCATTTTAGATGTCGCCTGCGGTACGGGTATCATCTCTCATAAATTATATGAGAGAAGCAAAAGACAAGTCACAGCAATCGATCTATCAGAAGGGATGATTTCCTATGCGAGACAAAAAGGAATTCCAAAAGAGGAAGTCGATTTTCTTTGCCGCGATTTTTATGATCTAGATCTCGGTGAATTTGATCTGATTGTTGTCTTTAATGCATATCCCCATTTTTTGGATTTAGAGCGATTTAAAAAAGCCCTGTTAAAAAATCTTTCTCCCGATGGTCGTTTTGCCATTGTTCACGATTTAGGAAGACAGCAATTACACGATTGTCATAAAGGAGTAGATGTCTCTCTTCTCTCCCGCGATTTAGCGGATCCAAGAAGCGAAGCGAAAATTTACAACGATGAGTTTTCTATTCTGGAAGCAAAAGAAGGTGAAGATTATTATCTCTTGGTCGGTCAGAAGGAAAGTTCGTTGCCTTTGACAATCACCATTGAAGGCCAACATGTCGACAAAAGAAAAGAGAAAACACTGTCCTTGATCGACGATGCCTTTTTCCGCCTTCTCAATCAAAAAGATTACAGCGATATTTCCATCGCTGACATTCTGAATGAAAGTAAAATTGCACGCTCTACTTTCTATGCGCATTACAAGGCAAAAGATGAAATTATATCTTCTTATATCAAACGTCTTATTCAACATATTTGCTGTCCGGATTTAGAAAGAGAGGCGTTACACAATTTTGCTGACAAAAAAGAAAATGCTAATGATATTCTCGCTCACTTTTTCACACATATCAAAGAAGACAGCGTCGGTTTATCCGCTCTTTTTAACAGCAGTGCAAGCAGCTTAGCTTACCAGATGCTTTTCCAAGAGCTTTCTATCTTTGTCCGGACTTTGATCGACAGTGAAGTCTTGATTAAGAAAGACATGGAGAAAAACCTTTTCCAATCCTTCGCCACTGCCTCTTTGTTGGTATTAATCAAAGATAGCATTGAAAATCATTTTTCCTATCAACCGGAAGAGCAGGCGGATATTTTCCTTCACCTTTACCGTTAGTCTTGATTATTTGTCATCTTTATCTTATTTTTAAATTATGAATCCATGTTTTGAAAGAAGCGCTCTTCTCTTAGGAGAAGAGACAATCCACATACTAGAGAAGAAAAGAGTCGCTGTCTTTGGTTTAGGTGGTGTCGGCGGCTATGCTTTAGAAATGCTTGCCCGCTTAGGTGTGGGATCTCTTGATCTCATCGACCCTGATTGTTTTTCTGTCTCAAATCTCAACCGTCAAATCCTCGCTGTAGATGACTCTCTCGGTCGCCCAAAAACGGAGGTTGCAAAAGAACGAGTACTCTCGATCAATCCCGATTGTAATGTCGAAACCTATCCTTTATTTTACTTGCCTGAGGCCAGAGAGCAAATTCCATTTGATTCTTTTGATTACATCATTGATTGCATCGATACTATCACTGCTAAAATCGACATCATTGAAACCGCAACAAAGAAAAATATTCCGATGATTTCTGCCATGGGTTGTGGAAATCGTCTGGATCCGACTAAGCTTGTTGTCGATGACATTTTCCAAACTGCAAATGACCCCCTTTGCAAAGTGATGAGGAAAGAATTGCGAAAGAGAAACGTTCCTTCGTTAAAAGTTGTCTACTCGAAAGAAGACGTTCTCCTTCCGTTGAAAAAAATACCGTCGGATCGCCGCAAAGACATTCCAGGTTCTGTCTGTTTTGTACCTTCTTATTGCGGAATTCTTCTCGCTTATGAAGCTTTTAAAGATTTGACATCCTTCCGTCGTGAAACACGAAAATAAAAATCCGGGAATCCCCGGATTTTTTATTTATTTATTTAAGAAAGTAACAATATCATCCATGACAATATTGCTATCGACTTCGTTGAGAATTTCATGTCTCATGTGTTGATAGACTTTTAACTCAACTTCTTTGACACCTAAATTTTTATACATCTTTTCTAAGGCTTTTGGACCTTTACCACAAGCGCCGACAGGATCGCTATCGCCTGCGATGATCAACAAAGGCTGCTTTTTGGACACTCTTGCTAAGTTCTTTTTCTTATAGAGAGTCACCATCGCACCGAGGAATTCATGGAAGAAACCATAGGTGTTCATATGTCCACAATAAGGATCGTTCATATAACGTTTGACATTTTCTTCGTTATAACTGAGCCAATCGCAATCCGTTTTTCTGTTCTTAATGGATTTGGCGTAGGCACTAAGTGAAACGCGATCTAAGGGTTTCGCAGGTTTATCCCAATTTTTCTTTGTCGTCAACATCTTAGCTAACATATTTCCCATGCTGAGAACGCATTTGCCATTCGGACCATTGCTACCCATGATGATTGCTTTATCGACTGTTCCAGGAAAATAGAAGAGATAGTTTTGCACCATAAAACTTCCCATGGAATGACCCATAAGATACACAGGTTTACCTGTGTGTTTTCTCATCTTTTCAACCACGAGATTTAAAGCGCGTAAAGAAACATACCAAGAGCCCTTTTCCCACTTTTGAAGGTCTTTTACATCCGGGCAATTTTCACCTTGTCCCCAGTGATCCAACACAGAGACAGAATAACCTTCATAATTTAATCTTTTTGCCAAAGGCTCATAACGTCTTGAGTGTTCTGCCATACCGGTGATGATAACAAGGTTTGCTTTCGGATTATCAATCAGGTATTCGTTTCCTCTTTGTGTATGTCTTTCATCGACTCGAATTTGAAATACTGCCATACTCCATTCTTCCTTTCATTACCAACAGTTGACTACTTTTTCAGCAAAGCCATAACAATCTTTGATTTCGACTGTTTTGCCTTCCACCGTAACAGTGCCTTCAAAGATGCCGAACACTTGTCTTTGTTTAGAGCGGATAACAATTGCATTGCCGCCGCCTTTACGGACGATTAACGGATGGAAAACAAGTGAAATGTCACCGCTTTTTGAAACTAATTTCCAATCTTTATCATAAACGTCTCTACCTTTCGAATCGACAGGGATTTCAAAAGTGACATCATCTAACTTATAAGCTTTATCGTCATAGAAGAAAATGTTCTCAGAAGCTTTTGAGGTATCTCCAAAACCGTAGCCTAAGTTAAAACCGACATGATGACCATCGACAATGTCGTTCATCGAAGACCAATACCAGACGTTTTTTCTTGTCCAAACACCTCTTCCCCAGTCTAATACACCCTGAGCACCATCGAGTAAATATTCTTTTCCGTCATAAACGAACTTACCATTAGCAATCAAGTTGTTAATTTTTTGATTGTAGTAAAAATGTGCTTCTTTTTCGAAAGGAGTAGCCATGACAATAGAATCTGTTCTCTTCTCTTTTAAGGTGATATCAAAGCAGACGTCTTTTCCTTTATCAAAGCCGAAGAAAGTACCGTATAGATGTCTTTCTTCACCGTTGTTATCAAAGTGAATATTTGCTTTTTTATCACGATAACAGACATTGCCTTTCTCACTTGTTTCAGGTAACTGACGTTTACCCATACTGAAGAAATGCATCGTTGATTTTTCTTTATAGATTCTCTTTGTAAAGTCAAAAATTACCACAGCACAAAGGTCCATATAAGAATTATCAGCGATTGTGACAGCAAAACCATATTCATGATTGCCAACGTAATAATAATCCCATTCTTTGATGCGATATTTTGAAGCTTTGATGTCTTTACGATGATATTCTTTTACCAACGACAAAGCATAACCAGCTTCATTGAGGTTGCCTTGATCATCCAATAGCTTCCCCGGGGAAATTAAGTGGTTCACGTATGTTCCTCCCTTTTGCTATATTTTTTCTACATATATATTTATTATACCCATTAATTAAATTTCTTACAACGATAAAAGAGGCATACAACATATTTTTGTTTTACAATTTTTCATTAAGTTTAGAGAAAAACACATGATATAGTATTTTTTATATATTTCATAATATAAAAAAATGCTTTAAAATAGTGTTGAAAATGGAGGCTCTAAGGAATATGACAATTTTAGTAACAGGTGGTGCTGGTTATATCGGCACACATACAGTCGTCGAATTACAAAACCAGGGCTATGACGTAGTCGTTATGGACAATCTCTATAACTCCTGTCCTACTGCTTTAGAAAGAGTGGAACAGATCACTGGAAAACCGGTCAAGTTTTATCAGATTGACATGAGAGATAAAGAAGGTGACCGTCGAATTTTCCAAGAGAATAAAATCGATGCCGTCATTCATTTTGCTGGCTTAAAAGCAGTTGGCGAAAGCGTAAGAATCCCGCTTGAATATTATGATAACAATATCTATGGTACCTTGGCTTTATTAGAGGTCATGAAAGAATTTGATTGCAGAACATTTATCTTCTCTTCTTCTGCAACAGTCTATGGAGTACCTGAAAAGTTACCTTTGGATGAAACCTGTAAACTCGGTGTCACCAATCCTTATGGCGCCACTAAACTCTTCATCGAACACATCCTCCAAGATTTATATGTTTCTGATCCTTCCTGGAACATCATCCTTTTACGCTATTTCAACCCTGTCGGTGCTCACCCCAGCGGTTTGATTGGTGAAGATCCTAAAGGCATTCCTAACAATCTCATGCCTTATGTTGCACAAGTCGCTTCCGGAAAATTAGAAAAGATTCACGTCTATGGAAACGATTATCCCACTCCCGATGGCACCGGTGTTAGAGATTACATCCACGTTGTCGATTTGGCATTGGGTCACACTGCCGCTTTAAAGTACTGCACCGAAGCCGGTGTTCATATTTACAACTTAGGTACTGGTGTTGGCTATTCTGTCTTTGATATGATTCACGCTTTTGAAAAAGCGTGCGGAAAAGAACTTCCTTATGTAGTGGAAGGAAGAAGAGCAGGCGATGTCGCCAGCTGCTATGCCTGTGCAGATTTAGCTTTAGAAGAGCTTCATTGGAAGGCAAAATATAACTTAGAAGATATGTGTCGTGACACTTGGAACTGGCAAAGCCACAATCCCCAAGGTTATTTAAAATAAAACGTAAGAGCCACCCTAGCGGTGGCTTTTTTACTGGTAGAAAATAAAAATAGAAACAAGTGACCTTCTTTTCATCTCTTTTTGCACATTTTGAAATCGTTAAAAAACGTTATATAATATTTTTATTGAACGGAGTTTAACTCATGGAAACTACACTCGTTGTCATGGCTGCCGGTATGGGTAGCCGCTTTGGTGGCTTAAAGCAAGCTGCACCAATTACGAAAGACGGAAAAGGCATTTTAGATTTCTCTGTCTATGATGCGAAAAAAGCAGGCTTTTCGAAAGTCGTCTTTATCATTCGCAAGGAAATTGAAAAAGATTTTAAAGAATTGGTTGGCAATCGCATTGCGCAACATATTGATGTCGAATATGTATTACAAGATCTTTCTGCACTTCCGGAAGGAAGAAAGAAACCATTTGGAACTGGTCAGGCGATTCTCTGTTGTAAAGATGTAGTCAAAACACCTTTTGCTATCATCAATGCAGATGATTACTATGGCCCCAACGGTTTTGTTGAAATTCAAAAACATTTAACCGATGCCAAAAAGGGTGAATATTGCATGGTCGCCTATCAATTAGATAAAACAATTTCGGAAAACGGAACGGTCAACCGCGGTGTTTGCGAAATCAAAGACGGTTATCTTACTCACATTCACGAGGCGTGCGGCATCAATTCTCATTTCGTCTATCAAGAAGAGGGAAAAGATATTACTCTCGCCTATAACACACCGGTTTCGATGAATCTCTGGGGTTTAACTCCCGATATCTTCGAACACTTAGAAAAAGCATATGACGCGTTCTTAAAGAATGCGGATTTGATGAAAGATGAGCTCTTTATTCAAATGGTGATATTTGACGCCTTGAAAGATAAACAGGCAAGCGTAAAAGTTTACCATAACACCGACAAATGGTTCGGTATCACTTATAAAGAAGATCTTCCTGCCGTACAAGAAAGTCTTAACAATTACATCAAAGAAGGCTTATATCCTGAATTTTAACCTTATATCGCATGTGGGAGTGATCTCCACATGCGATTTTTATCATTCTAGAATTTGATGTTAAAGGAGTAAATATGGAAAGTTTATTATTGATTGGTGGCTCTAATATTGATATTAAAGCCAAAGCGAATAAAAAAATCATTTTTCAAGATTCAAATATCGGTGATATTTCTTATTCCTTTGGAGGTGTCTCCCGCAATATAGCGGAAGACTTGTCTTATCTGGAGGATACGTTCACTTTTTTAACATCCGTGGGAAATGACATCAATGGTAAAAAAATTCAAGCGAATTTAAAAAGTTTAAACATATCGACAAAATATATCGAAAGCAAAGAGCAAACAGGAACCTATCTTTCCATCGATAATGATAACGGTGAGATGCAAGTTGCAATCTGCCAAAATAAAATCATGGACAAAATGAAAAAAGAAGCTTTGTATCCTTTTGCTTCACTTCTTGAAAATCACGATTTGATCTTCTTGGATGCAAACCTTTCTGAATCTTGTATTGATTACATTTTGAAAAGCGCAAATAAAAAGATCATTGTCGAAGGAGTCAGCACAAGTAAAATTATTCGATTTAAAAATCATTTAAATAAAATTTATTTATTGAAGTGCAACTTGTTAGAAGCACAATATCTTATGAACAAGAAAGAAGCTACCGCAATAGAGCTTTGCAAAGGAATGCTTTCCTGCGGTTTAAAAAACGCCTGTATCACCAATGGTTTCCACGATATCGTCGCAATGCAAGATGGAAACATATTCTCAATTCCTGTTTTAAAAGAAAATGATGTGATCTCCACGACAGGATGTGGTGATGCTTTCTGCGCCGGTATTCTCTATAGCTTAAGAAGAGATTGTGATTTAAAAAGAGCGTGCCTCTTTGCAAAAGAAATTTCCTCTATCACCTTAAAATCTCTTTCTCCTTGTACCCCTCTCATCAAAGAAGCGCTTCGCAATTACGAAGTAAAATAAGTTGCCGATTTTCTTTTTTTCACAAAAAAATCCCCTGTTTCACCAATGTGGTCAAACAGGGGAATCTTTTATTAAATGGTCGGAACAATGAGATTTGAACTCATGACCCCTTCCACCCCAAGGAAGTGCGCTACCAAGCTGCGCTATGTCCCGAACACCTACCTCGTAGGCTATACAATTATACGCTTTATAAAAGTCTTTTTCAAGAAGTTTTTGCGCGTGTGCAAAAACAATACTTTTTTCATCATTTTTCGCATGCTTTTGCAAATAAAATATTTCTCTTTATCGTTTTATTCCTCGTTTTCATCCTCATCAGGAACAACGATTCTTCCTTCCATGACATCCTTTTTCAACTCAAGAAATGGTGTGCGGATAAAGCGATACCAAAGAGAATAATATGCGATGGTAAAAAGAAGAACAGCGATTAAATAAATGATATTAAAGGAAGATACAATCATCGTCTTTTCAATTGCAACGCCATATCCCACAGCAAAATAGATAATTGAGTTAACAAGGATCAACAAAGGTAAAGGGAAAATAAAGTTGTGAAACTGTTTCATAGTATAGATATCCGATGCAAAGAGGGTAATCACCGACAATAGGATGAGTGCTGCAAGCCACAAAAGATTGAAAATGACCATCAACCCCGGCACCGCAACACGAAGATTGATCAATTGTTGTGTGTCGGTAGTCATCTCATTTAACTTTGCCATTAAAGAAAGTAATTCATATTGAGAAGAAGGTATTGCCATAAGACCAAAAACAGCTAAGGCGCACAAAATGCAAACTACGCCAGGAAGATAGTGGATAAATGTCAATTTTTTCATCATTTTGTATTTCCTCTCTTTGTGTGTTCCCTTTTGATTTGATTCATCTCATTCAAATAGGCATCACGTTTTTCTATGATTGCACAAGCAGCTTCTTCTGGAACGATTTGCATCAGTTCTTCTTTCAACACTCCTTGCAAGGATTCCAATGTCGGATACAAGTCTAACAACTTTTTCTTTCTTTTATCGCCGACGTTCTTTATGTCATCATATATCGTTCGATAATTTGCTTTTTCTCTTTTTCCACGATGGTAGGTGATAGCAAAACGATGAATTTCATCTTGCATACGCATCAATAAAAAGAATAAGGGCGTGTTTCTCTCAAGAGGAATAATTTCGCCGGTATCCGCATTGAGCAAGGAGTCAGTTTCATGCTTCTCATTCTTTTGTAAACCGGCAAGCGGAATCGATATTCCCTCTTGTTCTTTCACATGTAATCCCACCTGACACTGAGTAATTCCACCATCTAAAATGATGAGGTCCGGAAGTTTTTGATTCTCTTCTTTCAACCTCCTAAATCGACGGGTCAACACCTCTTCCATGGAAGCTAAATCATCTTGTGGATTCGGTTGCGTGATTTTAAATTTACGATATAAAGAAGGCACTTTTTGCCCGTTGATATATTTGACCATCGCACCCACTGGATCATATCCTTGGATGTGTGAGTTGTCGTAAAGTTCAATGTCTAATGGTGTTTTTTTCAATCCGAGTTTTTCCTGTAACTCCTCTAACAATTTTAAAACATCGTCGTTTAATCTCGCAGTTTGAAAATGTTGATCGAGCATCTGCTTGCTGTTTTCCAAAGCAAGGCTGATCAAATCGTGGCGTTTCCCTCTCGTCGGAGCAGCCACTTGAAATCCCAAAGACTCTTTTAAAACCTCGACGATTGCGTGATTTGGGACAATCAGTTCGGTAGGATGGCTGGTGTGACGCTGGTAAAATTGAACAATAATATTCTCTAATACATCATTAATATTATCTTCTAATTCTTCTATATAAACATTTTTTCCAAGCAAAACACCTTTTCTAAACAAAAGAAAGACGACACATATATATCCTTCGCGGATCGAATACCCAATAATGTCCCGACTGACATGATCGGCGAAGATGATTTTTTGTGAGGAAGTAATATGTTCTATTGTTTCAATGATCTTTTTATATTCTTGAGCTTTTTCAAATTCTAAATCAGAAGCCGCTTTTTTCATTTTTTCTTTTAAGTCATTGACTACCGGCTTTGTGTCTCCGTTTAAAAAGCGATAAATATCTGCACTGATCTCCTGATAATCTTTTTCTTCTACATCGTGAATACAAGGGGCTAAACACTGTCCTAAATGATAATATAAACAAGGACGCGTAGGGATGTTTTTACATTTTCTAAGCGGATAAATCTTATTTAAAAGATCAATCATTTTATAAGCGTCACTTGAATTCGGAAAAGGACCAAAATAATAATAACCCTTTTCTTTATCTGATCTTGTTATTTTCAAGTAAGGATCCCCGCTCTTTTTTAAAGCGATATAAGGATAAGTTCTATCATCCATCAACATGATATTGTATTTCGGATAATATTTATGAATCAGGGAGATTTCTAAAAGAAGAGCTTCTTTTTCCGAGCTTGTTTCGATGATATCAAAGTCGCGAATCTCTTGCACCATTCTATTGACTTTTCCAACTTGCGGACGCGTGAAATACTGCTTGACTCTTTTGACAAGCGATTTTGCTTTTCCGACATAGATAACAGTGCCATTTGCATCCTTCATCTGATAAGACCCAGGACGATCGGGAAGCAATGATATTTTTTGAACAAGAAGCGGGTAATCTAAATAACTCATCTTAAGTGTACTACCGTGGCTCCTAAACCACCTTCTCCTTCACCGCCCAAGCGATAATCTTTGACAAATTCTTTGTGGTTTGCAAGATATTTCCAAACGGCATTTTTTAACGCAAAAGTGCCGGCGCCATGGATGATTCTAACACTCGTGTATTTTCTCAAACGAGCAGAATCTAAGAAAGAAACCACTTTTCGCATCGCTTCATCCACATGGAGACCAATGATATTGCACTCCATTCCTTGCGGATCGCCGAGGTTTAAAATCGCTGCATCGATCGATGTGTATTTCTTTTCTTTTTTAACTTTGACATCATTCACTGTGAGTTTCGCACGTACTAAACCGGCAATTTTACGGCGAATGCGCAATCCGTCCATATCCAAAAGCACTTCTTTTTTCTTGATCTCAAGAACTTTTCCTTTGCGTCCGTCTTCATCTTCAACAAATTCACCGATTTTTAAATCTTTAATCTCATTCGGCTTTTCAAATATTTGTAACGAAGGAGAACTTTCTTCTGCAATTTTCTTTAGTTCCCCTTTTGCCTGCGAGACTTGAGAATAGGTAACATCCGAATTTCCTTCTTTTTGTTGCCAAACTTTATTGATCTCTTGAATACGCATTTCAACCAAGCGTTCAATTTTGGCATTTGCCTTCATCTTGATGGAATTTTTCTCTTCATTCAACGCATCAATTGCTTTTTGTCGCTTCTCCATCATGCGTTCCAAGTCTTTCATTTTATTATCTAATTCACGTGCTTTTTTCTCGTTGATTGAGACTTGTTCTGTCAACTTTTCCATCAGCGCATCCGTATCTTGATTGCTTCTTTCCTTTTCAAAAGCAAGCGCGTCTTGAACAATCGATTCATTTAAACCCATTTGTCGCGCCAAAAGAATACCATAGGACTTTCCTGTGGTATGTAAAAGAAGTCGATAGGTTGGCTTTAACGATCCATTGTTGAATTCCATCGCTCCCGTCAGGGCTTTTTCATCGTTAGCTGCATAAATTTTCATACCGTCAAAATGGGAAGTAAGTAAGGTGAGACAGCCCAGTTTTTCAAAGTATTTCATGATGGCAACACCGATTGCTTCTCCATCTTTGGGAGAAGTTCCTTCACCGACTTCATCGATGATGACAAGTGACTTTTCACTGGCTCTTTCAGTGATTTTTTTAATCTCTAAAAGATGGGATGAGAAGGTTGACAAATTATCCATCACCGACTGATTGTCGCCACCTAAAAAATATACAAAATCAATATAAGGAATCTTCGCTTCTTTATGACAGGGTACCATCATTCCTAATTTATCCATCATGACTGCCAAAGCAACCGCTTTAATCAAAATAGACTTACCGCCTGCGTTTGGTCCTGTAATCAACAAAGTCAAAGGTTCTTTCCCACCCAACTCAAGAGAATTGGTTATGACTTTTTCTGCTTTTAATAACGGGTGGAAAAATTGTTCTAACTTCAATTCCTTTTGCGAGACTTCCGCAATGACACCATCGTAAGAATTGCCGAAATGGACACAACCTAAATAGCGATCAAAATTGTAAATGATCTCATAATCTCTCTTGAGATACTTTATTTGTTTTGCACACTTTTGTGATAGATCTGTTAAAACCTTCATCTCTTCCCCTGCTTCCTCCTGAAGCAAAGAAGAAAGATTGTTTCTGAGATCAATCACTTCATAAGGGACCATATAGCACGTTTCACCAGTAGCAGAATAAGAGACGACAGTTCCCTTAACATATCCTTTAAAATTGGTTCTGACAGGAAGAGCTTCTTCTCCGCCTTTGAACGTGATCAAATCACTAGAGAGATATTGTGAATACCTGTTCTTATAGGATGACATGATATTTGTCAAAGATCGTTGAATGGTCCTAATCTTGTTGCGGACATCTTTCAATTTCGCACTAGCGGAATCCGCAATCGAAAAATCAGGTTCGATACAAGCGATCAAATCTCTCTTTAAACCAATGACTGGGTTGAGATCCAAAGCGTCATCGTTGAGGTGATAAAATTCTTTTTTATCATAGAATAAATCATAAAGATATTGACTGCTTGTCAATAAATCGGCAATGCTTGATAACTCTTGGCTTGATAAAACGGATTGTTTTTCAAGAGCGACAAAGACCGGCTCTAAATCCAAAAGAGATGGTATATTGATTTGATTTCCTTTGGATAGATAGCGTGAGAATTCCTCTAAATACTGATGGGATAACTCAAGATCTAATTCATTTTTTGCCAAAAAATGATCGATATCAAAATTGTTCTTCAGCCCTTCTAAGGCGAAGTAAGACTTCAGATGGTGAATGACGAGATTCACTTCGTTCGCTAAATAATTTTCAGACATATTGTGACGTTTTCTACCTTAAACAATATTATTATACCGCGAATGATGGTATACTAAAAACACAATGATTTACGCAAAATTCAAAACAGATCAAGCTAAGGCGGAAGAAATCAAAGATTTCTACAGCGCCCAAGAGATCAAGGAAGAAAGAAAACCCTACGAATACTTCCTCACACGCTCTCACGGTGTCACGATTCACGCATATAAAAATAAACAATCAATTTATACGATTGTCTTTTCGGGACCGGAAACACAGGTCCGCGATGAAATCTCTCAATTTTCTCATGACTATACCGTTACAAAAATCGATGATAACGCAGAAAAAAAAGATACAAATTATATCAAGTGCTGGGAAGATTTAGGAAGACAAATCGGCAGCGATGAAGTCGGAGTCGGTGATTTTTTCGGACCTTTGATTGTCACAGCAAGCTATGTCACAGAAAAAGATATCGCCTTTTTAGAAAAATATAAAGTCAACGATTCAAAAAAGATGAATGACGATTATATTTTGGATATCGGACCAATATTAAAGCGACGCATTGCAAATTACACTGTCATGGTATCTCCTGATAAACTCTCACGCCTTCAAGCGCGAGGATTCAACATTCACAAAGCTATGGCAAAATGTCACAATTTAGCACAAAAAGCACTGATGGAGAAATATGAAATCAGCGCTGACACAATCATCTATGTCGATCAATTCACACCGGAAAACGATTACCGCAAATTAGTTGCCGAAGAAATAGTTACAAACCCCTTAGTTTTCCGAACAAGAGGTGAAAGTTATTATCCTAGTGTAGCTGTGAGTTCTGTCATATCGCGTTACGCGTTCTTAAAAGAATGGAAACATATGGAAGAAATCTTCCACATCACCATTCCCAAAGGGGCGAGCGCTCTTGTCGATAAAGTCTACGGACGCTTGAAAAACACATATGGACAAGACGAAATAGACCCATATGTAAAACGTTTTTTCAGCAACTACGAAAAATAAGAAAAATCATTTATAATAAAAGATATTAAAGGAGGTCGCTATGAAAAACGGATTGTTATTTGCATCACTTTCTCTCGTCAGCGGCTTCTCAAAATACCGCGACAGAGAAGAAGGTCACATGAGAGGAATGGAAATTGAAAAAAATTCCACCTTTATCATTACGGGAACCTACTCCAACGTCAACGACTTTTGGGGACTTAACGTTCAAAACACAGGTACCGAAGATTATTTCTACACCTTCGATATGGTCCCTGAAGGCAAGGTTGTCTACAAAGGAAAAGAAATCAGCATCGATGATTTAAAAGAAGGAGATCAGTTGAAAGTAACCTACGACGGAAATATTTCCCTTGTCTATCCCCCTCAATTGAACAATGTCACTAAAATTGAAGTTATTGACAAAGAAGAAAAGTAGATTCTGACCAATAAAAAATCGCCTCAACTAGTGAGGCGATTTTAATTGTTATTTTTTCACTTTGTAAAAATCGATAAGCAATTGTTTCATATAATCGTCAATCGGTGCATAGAAAGTCATACGCTTTAATGTGCGGGGATGGATAAGGGATAACGAATAAGCATGTAACGCTTGTCCTTTCGTTGCCGTTCTGTCCTCTTTTCTACCATAAAGAGTATCGCCGACAATAGGGAAACCGATATAAGCTAAATGCGCACGGATTTGATGTGTACGACCCGTTTCTAGTGAACATTTCAATAAGGAAACCTTTCCATTGTTTGCTAAAGTGACACAATGGGTGATTGCATCCCTCCCTTTATAAATGTCGACCAAAGCCTTTCGAACGGTGTGATTGGGACGAGTTAAGGGCGCCTCGATACGGAAGCGCTTGTCCGGGACATTTCCGTAGACTAACGCCAAATAATTGCGGTGAAAATCGCCTTCTCTCACCTCTTGTGATAAGGTCGCTTGCGCATCAGCGTTTAACGCGACAGCAAGCAAGCCAGAGGTATCTTTATCGATGCGGTGAACAATACCAGGGCGCTCATTGTCTCTGTCGTTAGGATCAAAATCAAAGTTTTCTTCATCGAAGAGATGATTGACAAGGGTGTCATCTACATGTCCGGGAGCAGGGTGAACAACAAGGCCGCGAGGCTTGTTGACAATCGCGATATCTTCATCGCGATAAACATAGTCCAATTCCAATGTTTCTTTGGGTTTTAAAACCGCAGGTGCTTCATTGATCAATGGTTCGTAATCAATTTCCATCCCTTCTGTTACTTTAAAAGATGGTGTATCGATTATCAGTCCATTAACGCGTACATTTTTTGCTTTTATCGCTTTTTGAGCTTGACTTCTAGAGATCGAAAACAAATCGCTGATAACGACGTCAATTCTTCCTTTTTCACTGGCTGTCTTGATCATTGTCTTCATCTCCGTCATTCGGCGAACTTGTCTCATCTTGTGCCTTTTCTTTATCGGCGCTATTTTCTTCTTCTTTTAACTTCGCTAAGAGATCTTCGTTAGAAAATTCTTTGCTGTTTTCCACAGCAAGGGCTGCAGCTTTTTCGTTTTCTTCTTCCAATTTCATCGCTTTGTATTCTTTCACAAATTCAATGGTGAATCCAATCAGTAAGAAGACAACGCCAATCGTAAGCCAGTAATCAGCAAGATTACAAATCGGAAAGCCAGGCCAGAAAGAGAATTGTAAGAAATCAATGACGCCGTGTTTATAAATGCCTGCATTTGCAAGACACCCTACACGGTCGACAAGATTGCCGGCAGCGCCTGGAGCCATCAAGATAATACCCGTCATCATCACCCAATTATAGCGGTTGAAACGGAAAAGAACATTGATGGTCAACATGACAGAAGCAATTGAAGATAAGATGGTCAAGAACCACATAGACCCAGAGAACATGCCAAAGCCCGCGCCGTTGTTGATGGTGAAACGGAAGTTGAGAATATAGGGAATAATCGTCGTTCCATCGTGATCGGGATTAACAATCGGATTGACCCAATCGCCATTTGTCAGGTAATAGAATGCATTCACTTTCGAGAAATAATCCGCTAAGAAGAGACCTACCATGACAAGGATTGCCAAGATCCAAAGCGGATAATTCAACTCTTTAAAGTATTTTTTGAAATAGTCTTTTAATCGCGTGGGAAGGGTTTTAAAGAAAGTGTGAACCTTTTCCATTATTCTTCCTCCTTATAAGAGGAGACAGCTTCAGCACAACGGCAGCAAAGATGATTGCCATCAGCATCACTCTTGACATCATCGAAATAATTCCAGCAGCGATCGCAACGAGTTCCCTCGTGCTTATACGCTTTGTTCACCTTGCTGACTTTAAATCCAGAGACGATGAAGATGCGAGAAATTTCTTTGGAACCGAGCAATTTGATGAGATTTAATTCTTCATCGTCCACAGGGACATATTCCACCATGGCTTCCAAAGAAGAACCGATTCCACCCTCTTTACGAACAGGTTCAAGGATATTGTTTACATGAGCTCTTAATGCGATCAAGGTGTTGTACTCTTGTGATAAGTTCTGGTCAATCTCGCCGAGTTCTGGATAGCGTTCTAAAGCGACAGACGCCTTCTTTCCAGGAACATCTAAAGCTCTGTAGATCTCTTCACAGGTGAAGCAAAGAATCGGAGAATAAGCGATACAAATCGATTTACAGATAGTGTAAAGAACATATTGAGTATTTCTTCTCATCTCAGAATCTTTTTGTTCACAATATAAAGTGTCTTTTGAGAAATCTAAGTAGAAAGAAGACAAGTCGTTGATGAAGAAGTTATTAACAACGTCAGATACTTTACTGACGTCATAAGTGTCATAACCTTTTTTCATTGCGGCTAAGACTTCTTTGAGTCTGTTGAGCATCAACTGATCCATCAAAGAGAGATTCTTCGGTGTGTAGTTTTTATCAAATCCACGACCTAAATCATCATCTAAGAGATTCGACAGCATGAATTTAAATGTGTTTCGGATTTTGCGATACTGATCTGAACAAACTTTCAACAAATCTTGAGAGAGTTTGATTTCAGCAGTTGTATAGTCGATGGAAGTAGTCCAAAGACGCAAGATATCCGCGCCAAATTTTTCACAAATAGTGACAGGATCAATGCCGTTTTTCTTAGACTTAGAGAATTTATCACCATTTTGATCAACGATAAATCCGTGAGTGAGGATCGTCTTGCAAGGTGTTTTTCCTGTGTAAGCGACAGAAAGAATCATCGAAGCGTTATACCAACCGCGATACTGGTCATTTCCTTCAAAATAGACATCAGCAGGGAAAGGACGTCCACAAGATAAATCACTTCCTAAGAAAGAAGAACCTGAATCGAACCAAACATCCATGATATCTTTCTCTTTGGTAAAGATTCCGTTAGGAGAATGAATCGAAGTATATCCTTCCGGAAGAAGTTCTTCAGCACTCTTTTCATACCAAATATCTGATCCATATTCTGCAAAGAGCTTTTCAACATGTTCAAAAAGTTCTTCCTCAATCAAGGGTTCTCCATCTTCACCATAGAAAATCGGAATCGGAACACCCCAAAGTCTTTGACGAGAAATACACCAGTCATCACGATCCGAAAGCATGTTTTCAAATCTTACTTTTCCCCAGCTTGGGATGTAATTGACTGTATCCGCTTCCGATAAGAGTTTATCTTTAATTCGGCTGACAGAGCAGAACCATTGATCGGTAGCGCGGAAAATAGTGGGTTTCTTTGTTCTCCAATCGTGAGGATAGGCGTGAACAATATCTTTGGTAGAGATGAGATTGCCGTTTTCTCTCATCAATTCAATGACCTTTTCAGAACAATCTTCGTAGAATAATCCCTGTACTTCTTCACCGGCATTTTCATTCATATAGCCTTTTGGATCCACAGTACAAAGGATGGGAAGATCATATTTTTTACCGATACGGTAGTCATCTGCACCATGTCCAGGGCCGAGGTGAACAATACCGGTACCAGAATCATCAGTAACGTAATCATCCACACAACAAGGGACCAAACGGTTCATATAAGGATGTTTAACCATTACGCCTTCAACATCGCGTCCGGTAAATTCTTTCAACAAGGACATCTCTTCAAAATGGCATTCTTCTTTCAAGTTTTCTGCAAGATCTTTCAGCATGACATAATTGCCTTTTTCGGTATGGAAAAGACCATAGATATACTTCGGGTTCAAACAGAGACCTTGGTTAGATGGAATTGTCCATCCGGTAGTTGTCCAAACTAAGAAATTATCCCCTTGAGAGACAAATTCATTTCCTTTTTCCACTGGGAAACGGAAATAAATGGTTGTTGCAGTGACATCGTGATATTCAATTTCAGCTTCCGCTAAAGCAGATTCCGAAGACCATGACCAGTTGACCGGCTTCAAACCTTTGTAGATAAGGCCATCCATAGCCATCTTAGCGAAGACTTTCACTTGGTTGATTTCATAGTCGCGATCTAAGGTGCAATATGGATGGTGATAATCACCAATTACACCAAGACGAAGCATTTGGTTGCGCTGTCTATCCACTTGAGTCAAAGCATACTCACGACATTTTCTTCTAAAGTCAGCTGGGGGAGTCGTCTTACGATCAACTCCAGCCTTAGTGACACAATTTTCAATCGGAAGTCCGTGTGTATCCCATCCAGGAACATAGGGAACATAATATCCTTCCAAATTCTTAGAACGAATGAGGATATCCTTGACAATTTTGTTCAAGGCGTGACCAGCGTGAATTTCGCCATTAGCATAAGGCGGCCCGTCATGAAGATAAAAAGCATCATTGTTTTCATGCTCTTTTAAAAGCATGTCATAAAGATGCATTTCATCCCATTCTTTTGCCATATTTCCTTCCCAAGAAGGAAGATTAGCACGCATAGGAAATGTGCCTTTGGGCATCGTTAATGTTTTCTTCAGTTCCATATTGACCTCCAACGTAGAGAATATAATGAATTATAAACGTAAGTATTATATTAAAATATATTTATATATACAAATAGCAAAATAGATATTATTATAAATTTCATGAAAAAAGCCCTTGCTTGAGCAAGGACTATCGTGCATAACTTAGAATTCGTCTTCTCTTGCCAAAGCGTCGTTGTTACAATCGGGATCAAGTTCTTCGAAAATTTCACCAAAGGTTGGGATTTGTTCCCCATCTGCATCAAAGTAAACTTTTTGGACTTGTTTTTTCTGTTCTTGCACAACGATATTTGTCGCTGTTTTCAAAAGGAAAGGTGTATTAAACGCAAAGTGGAGAATGTCTTCAAAAATCGGACCGTCTAAACGAGCGCTCTTTAAACAGCCGTGACCCGCTTTCGGATAGAGATAAACGTTGTGCGGACAATGCAGGCGAGCGGTTACTTTCTTTAAGGAGTGAGGAGTGAACATAACATCTTCTTCACCGCGAATCACTAAAGTGTCCTGTGTGATTTTCTTAAAATAACGTCTGTTAGAAAGAATGGAAAAGAAAATGCTTACAAGCAAGAAAAGCAAACCGCTGACAGTTTGTCTTCCCATCGCTTTGGATACTTTATTGCCATATTTTTTTTGCAATTTAGAAAACTTTCTGATGTACTTGATATAACCAGGTATCATGTTATTTAAGATGGTGTCATAAATCGGAGCTACTAAGATGACACGAACAACGTGATCGCGATATACATGTGCCATTTTAGAGATTAGGGCGCCAGAGAAGGAATAGCCCATCAACATGATGTCATAGTCTAACTCAATATAATGTTCAATCTCTTTTCTAAGTCTTTGTTCAAACTTCTTTTTACGATGTGTTTTTCTGTTTGCCGGTTCAAACAAAAGAACAGGGACAACTTCACAATTTGGATAATCCTTTTGAAAGTTTTCAACGAAATAATCGTGGATAGGTGTGGCGTCATGAGTGTCGGTAGTTTGGAATCCATTTGCGCAAATTAAAACTGTCTTCTTTGAAGGCGTATTAAATGAAATAGTTTGATCAATCATTTTAACAACTTGCTTCTCTTCGTTTAAATTGTTCATTTGATTTCCTTTCTGAATCGATACATGAAGATGCCAGCTGCAACACCGACATTTAACGAGTCGATCCCACTCATTTCGATACGAAGTTTTTTACCCAAAGAAAGATTTTTCTTGCTGATGCCTTGTCCTTCATTACCAAAGCAAAGGACAAAAGGAGTTTCTAAAGAGGCGAACTTACTCTCATCTTCCCCATCTAAAGTAGTGAGATAAATGTTATATCCCATTTCCTTTAACGTGAGAAGATCCTCACGGAGAATCGGTAGATGAAAAACGCCTCCTTTGGTGCTTTGTATCAATTTATTATTATACAACGAAACACTATCTTTGGAAAGAACAAGGGATGAATATCCAAAGGATAATGCGGTGCGAATCATCGTGCCAGCATTGCCTGGATCTTGAATGCGATCTAGGTAAATAACACGGTCTCCAAGCTTAGATAAATCTGCCATTTTCTTTTGGCATACTCCCATCATTTCTGGAAGAGATTGATAGGAAGAGAGCTCACGATATAGGCCTTGTTTTAATCCATAAATCGGAACATCCATCGAAGGACACGCGGTGCCATCAACTACAATGAGCGCTCTCAAAAGACCTTCTTGCATCGCCTCATATACCAAATCTTTTCCTTCCACTATGAAAAGACCTTCTTTGGGTTCTCCTTTTTTCAAAGCGATCAACTCTTTGTATGTCTTGTTGTCTTTGCTTTCAATAACTTTAAATGACATAATCTAAGCTCCCTTCAAAATATCCGCGTTGTATCAGCTGTTCTTTTTTCTTATCATCCTGACAATAATGAGACAAAATCCGATGGAAATTTTCGTTGTGACTAATTTCAAATAAATGAGTCAATTCATGAATAAAAACATAATCAATCAACTCGGGTGAATAGGCGAACATACGATAATCAAATTTAATTTGTTTTTTAGTTGGAAAACAACAACCCAGATAAGAGATGTATAATCCTGTGCGAAAAGTAAAGTCTGAAACATCTAACCCCATTCGTTGGGCGAGTTTTGGAACTCGATCTTGAATATAGGACAAAAAGGATTTTTTATAACGATTGATTGGATCTTTTGTACTTTTCGGTACATAGAAACACATCGGATCATTCTTTTTTTTCACATCATTTGTGATAATACACTTTCTCCCAAGACAGTAGATGTACTCTCCTTCTTGATAGAAAGGGCGATTTAAATAATAGCCTTGATATTTATGGATACATTCTTTGATAAATTGATCTAAAACTTTCGACGAAGTGTTTCTAAAAGCATAGATTTCAAGTTGTCCGTGTTCTGCTCTTGCCGAAATTCTATGACCACTTTTCTTCCAATAAATATTGACCGGAAAGGTAGTGCCATCACTGAGTGTCGCTAAATGAACTGATAAACGAATTCTTTTATCCATAAATATATTTTAACTTTTTCTTGCATTATTTTCAAAGAGTATGTATAATTATTAAGCTGTTGCATGCGGACGTGGCGGAATTGGTAGACGCGCACGTTTGAGGGGCGTGTGGGCTTCCCATGAGAGTTCGATTCTCTCCGTCCGCACCATCTTTAATAAGTAAGGTGATACGTATAATCGTATTGCTTTTTTTTTGCTTTTATAGCAGTTTTTACAGATTTAAATATGTTAACGATTTGAAATGATGGTCAATTTGTGTTTACGGTTCTTTCGATAACTCACTTAACGGATAGAGTGAAGAAAATATCACCCTAAAACGAAATGATTTAAACACATGATTTGGTCAAATCGTTAAATTATTGAAATCGTTAAGTGATTTAAAATTGCTTATTTTTGCATCAAAAAAAGCCTCAATCGTTTACCTGACTGAAGCTTAAATTGCTATCTTTATCTCTTTACCATTTCTTAGAACAAAGAGTACAAATCCATCATGAGTAACTATCATTTTCTGAATTATCTTATTGAATAATGATTCATCAAATTGAAGTGGTAGTTCTTTGTATTTCTTTAGTGTGTCTATAAAAGAAGTGATAGCGATATACTTTGTTTTCCTCATCTCGTTTTCTTCTATAAGAGCGTTATATCTACTTTCAGCATCGTTATGCTTTTTTACTAGTGATTCATATTCGCTTAGATATGCTTCATGAGATAAAGAAGAATCAGTAGCTTTTTCCATATGTTTTTTGATTAATTCATCGATTATTTTAATTTCATCTACAACCTGATTTATCTTACTTTCATCAATCGGTTTAAACAAAACTTCTTTTACTAACTCAAAATCATTTATGATGGCTTTCTTGTTTGTAATCACTTGGTTAATTACTTCTAAGCACATTTCTTTAAGTCTAGTTTCATCAATATGAGGTGAAGTGCATTTGTGTTCTTTGTCTTTATATTTGTCATTACATCTCCAGATAACCTTTTTATATTTATCAGTGGAATGCCATGTCTTAGGGCCAAATGTTGCTCCACATTCTTCGCAAAATATTCTACCGATAAAGACTGATGATTTATTAGGTCTTACTTCAGAAGAATATCTTAGTTTTCTTTCTGCTTGTACTTGTTCCCATTCATAAGGGTCAATGATTGGTGGGTGACTTTCTTCAATATAATATTGAGGTATCTCCCCTTCATTCTTTTTAGAATTTTTAGTTAAGAAATTTGTTGTAAATGTTTTTTGAAGTAAAGCCGAACCTTTATATTTTTCGTTTTGTAATATTGAATCAACAACAGCGTATTGCCATTTACTTTTATTTGATGGAGTAGGTATACCTTCACTAGTTAGTATTTCTGCAATCTTACCTTGAGTGAAGCCTTCTAGATACATACGATAGATTCTTCTTACAACTTCAGCTTCTTCAGGGACAATAGCAATCTCTCCTTTTTCGTTTTTGGTGTAGCCTAAGAATTTTGAATACGCTAATGAGACTTTTCCATCAGCAAATCCTTTTCTAATTCCCCATTTAACGTTTTCTGATATTGATCTAGATTCCTCTTGAGCGATAGAAGACATGATGATAAGAAGAAGTTCACCTTTAGAATCAAGAGTGTAGATATTTTCTTTTTCAAAATAGACTTCAACGCCTTTTTCTTTTAGTTTCCTAATGTTAACTAAGCTATCAACTGTATTTCGAGCAAATCTAGAGACTGATTTTGTGATGATTAAATCTATTTTGCCGTTTATTGCATCGTCAATCATCTGATTAAAACCCGCTCTCTTTTTGGTGTTAGTTCCAGATATTCCTTCATCTGTGTAGACTTTTACTAATTCCCATTCTGGTCGAGAATTAATCATTGTGGTGTAATAATCCACTTGAGCATCATAAGAAGTAGATTGTTCTTCTAAGTTAGTAGATACTCGAGCGTAACCTGCTACTCTTCTTTTAGTGATAGAACTTGTTTTTAAATGTGTTAACGGATTAATTTTTGGTTTAATGATTGTTACTACTTTGCTGTTTGCCATTTTTAACCTCCAATGCTCTAAATCGAGCTTGTTCTTTCATTCCTTTGGTCCAAGATTCACTTCTAGATTTATATTTCCAAGTTCTAGTTTCTTTTCTTCCGTCAATAAAATGAAAGGTTAAAAGATTATCGTTATTTACTTCAATTAAACTAATTTGCTCCATATCTTCTTTAGTTAATTCATCAGCATTTAGTAGAGAAGAAGTAACCTCAATTAAGATTGACTCTGGAACTTTATGAGAAGGACAAGCTTCTTTTCCTAGGCTTGAATAAGTAGGGCAAATCCAATATGGTTTACCTTTATTTGTCTTTCTTCTTAATTTATGTTTGCAAATTCCGCACATTAATTTTGAAGTGAATAAGGAATCATGTATTTTTGTTGATGTAGTTTTCCTTTTCTCAATTAAGTCTTGCACCTTATTAAATGTTTCAATATCGATAATAGCGTCATGAGAATTTTCAATATGATACATTTGCTTTTCGCCATTATTATGAAGTTTCTTTTTATTGATATGATTATCTTGATAATATCGTTGAAGGAGTAAGTTTCCAGTGTAAGTATAGTTTCTTAAAATAAGACGCACACTACTAGGAGTAAATGATTTATGGAATCTAGTCCAATAATGCTCAGCATTTAAATATCTAGCAATTGCTTGTGTTCCTTTTCCTTCTAGATACATCTTGAAGATGATTTTCACAATTTCAGCTTCTTCTTTAATGATGACGAAGTGTTGATTTTCCATTTTATAGCCTAGTAATCTTCCTCCCCAAGGAATGCCATTCTCAAAATTTCTTTTAACTCGCCATAAAGTGTTTTCTGATACTGATAAGGATTCTTCTTGAGCAATGGAAGCAAGAAGTGTAAGCATTAACTCTCCATCACTAGAAAGTGTATGAATATTTTGTTCTTCAAAATAAACATCAATATTTAGTGCTTTTAATTCTCTAATTGCATCAAGAAGAGTAACAGTGTTTCTAGCAAACCTCGAGATGGATTTTGTGATGATCATGTCAAATTTATTGTTTTTAGCATCGTTCATCATTCTCACAAAGGCTGGTCTAGATGCTTTTGTGCCTGTGATTCCTTCATCAACATAGATATCAATAAACTTCCATCCGGGCTTAGATTCAATGAAGTTCTTATAATAACTAACTTGAGCAGATAAAGAGTGAAGTTGAGCATCTTTAGATGAGCTAACTCGAGCATAAGAAACCACTCTTAAAAGCTTAACTTCGGCTTTATTTATCTGATTAATTTCTTTAATATTAGCCATATTTTCTCCTTTCTATTTGTCATCATATATATCACTCTAAAGCGAGATTGTATCAAGTTAATTAGGCCATGATTGTGCTTATTTTTAGACCATGATTTGATACGATAATGTCTCTTGCTTTTTGATAATCTTCACTGGTTATGATTCCTTTTTTTACCATCGTTTTAAGTAAAGAAATAGAGATATTTAGTGAAGTTAAATTTGAAAAGCTATAAACCTTTTTTATGTTTGAAGTAACATTCTCTTGAGCAGTATTTTCGATTCTTGTTTCCATAGACGATAAATTCCTTTCCGCATTCTTTACACCTAATAGTGTAATAAGCATACCTTTTGACTAAGTTCAAGTGAGTGTTCCAGTATTTCATCCTACAAACATCACTACAAAACTTTTTCGTCTTCTTACCTTTGGTAAGATCTAGTTCTTTTCCACAACATAAGCAAAGAGGTTTAGTTGGTATTTCCTTATGATTTTTTAGATATGACTTGATTGTGTTAATTGAAATATTAGTGATTAATGATATCTCTTTTGGCCCTTTTCCTTGAGATCTTAAAGCATTAACTTGAATCTTTTCTTGAGGAGTCATGTTAGTTTTCCTCCTTAAAGATACTTGGATTAATTAAATAGATGTTTGATGGTCTTCCAGCTTTAGTTTCTTTTTCTTTTGGCTCAAGATATCCATAATTAACTAAAAGCTCTAAAACTGGCGTTAAATCATTTATTTTTAGATTTCTAAAGTGACGACATAATTCTCTAGTTGATATTTCTTCTTTATTACTTCCTAGTGTTTTAATGTAATCAATGATGTCGATAGCAATCTTTGTGACAGAAGTGAGTCCCATTGAATTAAAGGCGTATTTAGCATGCTCAATAAAATATCTAGCAATCTTAATAGCGTTCTCTGCATCTTCTTTAAAGATAAAAACACTTCCATTTTCATCATTTTGCTCGACTAATTTATGATCTAAAGCGTAAGAACCCCAATCATATTTAACATTTTTGGCTCTAGATAAAAGTCCTGCTATTCGAGCAGTCGAACCACATAATTTACCAGCCCAAGAAATAAGAGGCTTTAAGTCAGTAGTTAATCTAATCTCGATTTCTTCATAGAATTTCTTAAAAACATCATCTGCATCCTCAAAGAAAGTGATTTCCCCTTCATGCTTCTTTTCTTCAAGAATTGAAACAATTAAATCAGTATATTTTCGTTTATCTTGTTCATTTATGCCTTCAGTATCATAAATTCTTTTACCAACCATCGAATTAGGAAAAGAAAACAAGAATCGAGCATTCATTCCTCTTTGCTCTAAATCAGCATGAGATATCATCTTTTCAACAACTTTAGGCTGAATCGTTAATAGAATTGTTAAATATACATTAGGAATAAAATCTGTTCCAGGACGAGTAATTCTATCTACTTTAAATGAGTCACCAGAATAGCCTTTTAAAACAATATCTAGATTAGCTTTTTCTGAATATGTACCAGTAATAATGTCAATAAAACCACCTTCACTAGAGATGACCGCCATCTTTCCGTTTTGTTGACTTACTCGTAACGCTAAAGCTTCTGGAGTAATATCATCAACAGCTAAAACAAGAGGAAATCTTTGTTTAAATGAGATGATCTTTTTAAGTTCTTCGTTATATTCATCTTCACTTACTTCATTATTCTTAAACTTCTTTGAGATGGATTTAAATTCTTTCATTAGGTTGTCGCTATCCATTTTACTTTTAAAGATAATCAGTTCATTTCTTTCATTATCAAGTAATTCAAAATGATGTAAGACATTAGTCATTGCTTTTAAAACTGGCGATTTTCTTTCACTAGGATTAGCGATAACCAAACAAAATAGATTAGTTGGTTCTTCCCAGTTATCCTTAATCTTTACCTTATATTTTCCTTGCATAGCTGTTGCTAAAGTAGCTAAAGCACAAACACACGCCATATCGATAGGAGCTTGTAAAGATTCAGATACTGCTTTGCAATAATCTTTTATTACTGGAGGAAGAGCATCTAGAGGAAAAGATGGTAGATCATTTTGTTTTAAAGGAATTAGCTCATCCCAAGAAGTAGTAGAAGCCGAGTTATATACGCTTGGTTTAATGTAATCTTTTGAAGAAAAAATCACTTTATTATAAAACTTAAGAGCGCTATTAAAGATAGAATTTAATTCAGCATCTTCTAAAGGTGGATTGCATCTAGCGGATGCTTCATCGTATTTTTGGTGAGTGATTTCTTCATTTCCATATCTTTTAAGAAGAGAAACAGCAATCTTATACATCGTCTTGTTTCTTGTTCCTTCTTTAATTTCATATCCTAGATTTTCAAATTCTTCTAAATCTCTTTTTTCTTCTTCGATAAAATCATCGATATATGTATTGCCATCGATATATTCAACGCTAGGTTCACTCGTTCCAAAAAAGAAACGATATGCTCCTAAAGCTTCTTTATCAAAATAAGGGAATGAATCTAAGACCGCTAATTTTTGTTCTTGCAACATTTTAGCGTCAGTTATATCGTGAGTTGGAAAAATTACATGAAACTTTGGTCGAGGTAATTTACCTTCTTTTTCTTTCATGTGATTTCTTGAATAATGAACTAAAAATGGAACATCTGGAAATGCTCTTTTTATAGTATCAATAGTTACCCATTTCTTAGGATTTTCTGAATGAGTATTATCAACATCCATTGGAATTGAATCAGCATAAAGAAAGTTTTCCGTTTTACGATAATTCTTCTTAAATTGTGCACAAGTATAATCGTGTCTACAGATCTCTTTGAATTCCTCTAATGAAGTAATGACTCTTGCTTCTTTAAAATAGCAGTTTCTTTCATTTTGCAGCACATTAGAGGGACTAATAGTAAATTTAATCTTCATAACTTTTTAATCCTTTCATTGTCTTGTTTCTTATTTCCTGGCCAGGATTTTGAAACTTGATAGAAGGTGTTTCTTTCCTTCTTCAGTAAGGTAATGGCAACTAAGTGCTCAAAACGCCGAAACTTTTCTAAACTTTTTAACTTTTCCATAAACCAAAGAAGAATTATTCCTTCAATAGATAAGGACAGAAAAGTCGATTTTGAACACCTGTTTTCTAAAAATCTTTTGTCTTTATTTTTACCATCAGCTGAAGAAGGTTTTGTTCCTTCTATGTCCTAGTCGGTAAAATTTCTTAAAAGTTGGATTTTTTTGTGGTCGATGTTGTAAAAATTTTTAACTAGTTAGTTTTTCCTAGTTTTAAGTTCAAAAGTTAAAGATTATTTAACTAGTTATTTGAAGATTAAATTTTGGTGTTTATGTAAGTGTAGTCTTGTCCGTGACACCGACCATTACGTCAGGCGGTGTACGGTAAAAGACGAAACGATAAAGAGTTTTGTCGCAATTGTCCGTTTTGTCCCTAATAGTAGTAACTAGATATATAAAAACAACAAATATAAGAATAAGAATAAGAAAAAAAGATATTACTAGGGACAATTGGACAAAAAGGACAAAACTACCTAGAAGGAAATAATCTTATTTTTTCTGGAGCATTATCGCTATTTATAAGAATGATATTGTCTCGTTTTGTCCTTAATGCTTGGACATAATTAACTTGATAGTAGTTATTTGTTGAGAAATATATTTAATAAGGGAAGCGTACACGCATATGAAGAATGTCGAATTAGAAAAATTATGCAAAGAGAAAAACGTTAATAAAAAAGGAATAGAATTTCTTCTTGAGTATTATCAAAAGAACCTTCAATGGAGTGAAGAACAAGCAGAAGAATACGCTATTTCTCTTTTCAAAGATGGAACAATTGATGACATTATAGTTCTTGGCAAGAAGGACTAAGAATCATCATTATTAATTTCTATAAGTTGCTCTAGATTTGTTTCTTGGAGTTTTTTTGATTTCTAGATATATTTTATAAGCCAAGTAAAAGTTGTGCCGTTAATCGATTTAAAATTTATTTTAGCTTGTATACCCACCCCCCGGTCATGCTCTTTTAGCTTTTCTAAGGTACCGTGCGGGGGAACCTCTAATATGCGTGGCGCCTCATTTTTGAAATTCTAGAATTCATTAAACCGAATGAAAATCGACATAAAACGAATTATTTTTGATAATTTTAAATATTTCTGAGAAATTTTGATTATTCCTAAATAAAAGCTGATATTTCAAATAAAAGAAAATTTAATGAGACAAATATAGTGAATATGAGAGAAAAGTGTTATAATTTGAATATCAAGAGATAAGGGAGTTTTTAGTATGACTTATCAAGAAGCAACAAAGAAATTGAGAAAAAAATTATTAATGACTCAAACTGAATTTGCTAAGTACTTAGGTGTATCTTTTGCAACCATTAATAGATGGGAAGGTGGACAGTTTGAACCAACGATGAAATTAAAAAGAAAACTAGCTCCTTTATTTAAAGAACATGGGATTGAGGTGGAATAGGATGTCGGAAATTATAAATGAAGATGTATTGTGGGGTGCTGCAGAAAAACTTAGAGATAAATGCGATCCTGCAGATTATAAAAATGTTGTATTAGGTTTGGTTTTTCTAAAATATGTCAGTGATAAATTTACTGCAAAATACAATGAATTGGCTAAGGTGGGGGATGGAAGAGAAGAAGATGATGACTACTATATCTCTGACCATGTTTTCATCGTTCCAAAGGAAGCCCTTTGGAGTAATGTTGCTTCACATTCGAAGCAAGAAGATTTAGGACAAGTCATTGATAATGCGTTTATTCTTCTTGAAAAAAACAACAATCAATTGAAAGGTATTCTCCCAAAAACTTATTCTAAAAGTGATTTAGATAAAACTGCTTTAGGAGAATTAGTAGATTTTTTCACTAATAATTTAAATATGGAAAATGCAGATGGCGATTTTTTTGGACAAGTATATGAATATTATGTTGGTGCATTTGCAAAATATATTCCAACAAAGGGTGGAGAATTTTTTACACCTAAATCAGTTGTTGAATTAATGGTTGATATTCTTGAACCATATAAAGGAAGAGTTTACGACCCTTGCTGTGGTTCTGGTGGTATGTTTGTTCAATGTTCGAAGTTCGTAAAAGAACATCAGGGTTTAGTAGATGACATTTCAATTTTCGGGCAAGAGTCTAACCCAGGGACTTGGAAGATGGCTAAAATGAACTTGGCTATTCGTGGACTTGAAGGCAATCTTGGTGAAAGAAATGGCGACTCATTTACTGACGATTTACACAAAACTCTAAGAGCTGATTTTATCATTGCTAATCCTCCATATAATTTAAAGCAATATTGGAAGCCATCCCTTGAAGGAGACCCAAGATGGGTATTTGGAAGACCAGATGATAAAAATGCTAATTATGCATGGTTATCATTAATGTATGCAAAGCTTGCTCCAAGAGGTAAAGCAGCAATTCTTATGCCAAATGGTGCAACTACAAGTAACACACAAGATGATTACAAACTTAGAAAAGCTATGATTGAATCTGGAAAAGTAGAAGCAATCTTAGCATTACCTAATAAATTATTTTCAAATGTTAGTATCTCAGTACAGTGTTGGGTACTAAACAAAGCAAAGACAAACACTGATATATTGTTTATTAATGCAGATGCTATGGGTAAACTTATTTCTAGAAAGATAAGGGTACTTGAACCATCTGACATCGATAAAATAGTGAAGGCATATAAGGATTTCCGAGCAGGAACTCTTGAAGATGTCCCTGGATTCTGCAAAGGAGCATCCTTAGATGAAATTAAATCTAAGGATTATTCTTTAAATCCAGGAAGATACGTTGGTGCTGACGATTCAAATAAATTATCTCCTGAAGAGATTCAAGAGGAATTGAGAAAAACAGCATCTGAATTATTTGAATTAATGAAGGAGGGAAAGGAACTAGAAGAAAAAGTTAAAGAGATTTTAGAAGAAGAAATGAGATAGTGTCAACTATGCGAAGCTGATCGTTGAGTGAAACATCAGGAATTTGTAGGTTTTCAATAATATCCTTGTTGAAGGATGGGAAAGCAGTCTGACTAAAATTTGCTATTGATGAAAAATAGTCAACTCTAGGTTGTGAAGATAAAAAATAGTAAATATATTTCGGATTATATAATTTGTTTAAAACCCTTATTTGGATAAAACCTGTAGAACCTATTAAATTTTGATAATCGCAAGAAACAAAATAGTTATGTTTTAGATTTGGTCTAACCGAAGAAATTAAAATGTCGTTTTTTAATAATTGACGTTGAGCTCTTGATGGATAATCATCGGTTAAATATTGAATTGATGTTAAAGATCCGTCATTTACTGATGAAGTATCAATATAATTAATAAAATCGGTATATTTATTTGTTGATTTCGGATTAACAATAGCAATATCTTTAACTAACATAAGGTCATCCTCCTATTGTCAACTATGTGTTGTTGAATTTCTCTATCAACAACTGGAATTAATAGATTTGCATATTGCTCAGCGTTAACATTAGCACGTGTACTGCCTGTAAATAATGATTTGATTTGATTCCAATATGATTGACTTTGGCAATAATAACCAACATATCTAGGCAAAATTAGTTCAGGATTAATTGAAAATTTAATTAAAAAACCTGCGAAAACTGTATCTTTATTATTTTTTTTACAGAAGTAATTACGTCCTGTACTATTTCCAGTTCTAGCAAAAACTATATCATTCTCTTTTAATAAATATTGTTTCCACTCAGGATAGACATTTATATCTATGCTTGTTGGTAGAATATTTGGTGCTTTTCCATCATCATCAATATCTGTGATTCTTAAGTATTGTGGAAAAGACTTATTATATTCTGCTGATGAAGCACCAATACCGTAAAATCCTTTGTTTGAAACGGATATATCTTTAATCTTTACATAGTTCATATTATTATATGGAAAGAAAAATAAGTGAAATTTCTAATTTAGTAAGTAAGAAAATAAGTTCTTCATTATTAAATACCAATATTTACATTAGCACGGAGAATTTGCTTCCAAACTTTGGTGGCATTACCACTGCAGCATCGATTCCTGACGGAAATGTAACTGCATTTCAGGAAAACGATATTTTACTTTCAAATATTAGACCTTACTTTAAGAAGATTTGGTTTTCAAAGTTTGAAGGCGGTTGTTCTAATGATGTTTTAGTAATTAGAGCAAATCATGATGTTCTAAATAAATATCTATTTTATGCACTTAATAATGAGGATTTTATTAATTATTATGTTGCATCATGTAAAGGTACAAAAATGCCAAGAGGCAATAAAGATGCTCTATTAGATTGGCGAATTGATGTACCTTCAATCTCTGAACAACAACACATAGTTGACACAATAGGAAGTGTCGACGATTTAATTGAAAACTATCAACTTCAAATAAAGAATTTGATGAGTTTTGGTCTAACAAAGATTAATGCTTTAAATGATTCAAAAGAACATTATCCATTATCAAATATTTCTAAATTTGAAAAAGGTATTGAAATAGGATCTAGTAACTATATTGAAAAAGAGGATGATGATTTAATTTATTATCTTAGAGTGGGTGATTTGCTTTCAATCTCAAATACATTTATATATAAAGAAATAGCTCAAAACAATGCGATTGAAGATGATATATTGGTTGCTTTTGATGGAGCGCCTGGAAGAAATAACATAGGTCTTTCAGGATCATTTTCTTCCGGAATATATAAAGTTTTGTGTGATGGCAAATATAAAGGATTAATTTTTTTTGAAATCAATAGTAGACATAACCAAAAAATAATAACTGATCACTCTCAAGGCACAACTATTTTGCATGCGTCAAAAGCGATTCAATATCTTGAATATTCTAATTGTGATGATAAAGATTTAAAACTTTATAACAATCTGTTTAACAGGCTGGTGTCATTGAAAAAACAAATTGCTTTACTTCAACAAGATAAGAAAACGCTGCTTAATAAATACTTCACCAAGTAATAATTGTATCTACAATTTCTTGTTGTTCTTCACTGGTTTTTCTTAGATAAATTCTTGTTGTTTCAATTGATTCATGTCCCATCAAATCTGCAAGAAGAGCTAAATCCTTTCTTTTCTCTAAGAAATTTTTAGCAAATCTATGCCTGAATGAATGTGGATATACAACATTTAGATTCATATGGTATTTTTCAGCTAAAACTTTTAATTGATGTGCAATTCCTCGTGTAGTTATTTGTTTCTTGTCTTTATTTAAGAACAAATATCCTTCAGTTCTATTGATTGAAGAATAGTATTCAATTGCTTTCGTTCTAAGTTTTTTAGGAATAAAAATACGTCTTATTTTTCCTGATTTTGTATAAAGGTCTATATATCCTCTAATTAGGTGTTCATACTTAAATTGAATTAGTTCTGACACACGAGCTCCAGTAGCACCTAAAAACCTTACTACGAAATACCATTCGTAATTTTTGTCTTTCCATAGTTTGTTCTTGAAAAATTCGTAGTCAGCATCACTGATTACATTCTCAAGATAACTTTTTTGCTGAACCTTAATGTATTTAAGCTTCAACTTTTCTTTTCCTATAAACTCTAGGTATTTGTTAATTCCTTGAATTCTTAGATTGACTGTTTTTCCTTTGTATTTATCTACTAGGACAGCTTTAAATGCCAGTAGATTTTGTTTTGTGATTTCAGTGAAATCTTTGAAGTATATTTCTACAGCTGAAGAATATGCTTCAATTGTGTTTTTTGCTAGATTTTGGTGCAATAAAAAATTTTTAAAATCTTTCATAAAAAAAGACACCTCCTTTTGAGAAGGTATCCGATATTAGAAATATTTCTTTAATAATGTTGCTTTGATAATCTTTAGATTATTTATCTTTCTTCTTAGTAATGACATTTCATATATCAATGATGAATGCTTTTCATCAAATGATTTGATTGCGTCTAAAGACAAAAGAGGAACTTGTATTTTCAAGAACGTTTCATTATTAACACCAGCCATTGTTGTACCCACAGAATTAAGATCCCTTTGTGTATTAAAATCATCTGAAATGATTATTGAAGTTAGAAGCGATAAAGGAAGTTTAGCATTTGATTCTATTCCTAAGAATCCAGTAGATAATATGTTTCTTTCAATTAAATCTTCATCATTATCAGTTATAACAATAATTTTATTTGAACCCTTCATCTTTGCAAACCAAACGCTACTTTTAACAGGTTGCATATTTGCTCTGGAAGGCCTTTTAGAATATGTTATAGCTTCACCATTAAAGATATTGTTGATACCTTCTACACAAGAAGTATCTAAGTAAGTTTTTTCATTGTCAAATTGAATGATGCCTGATTTTATTATTGACGGTTCATATTCGCTGATTGTACATCTATGAGAATAATTGCTTAATGCTGAGGTTAATAGCAAGCATATTTTATCAATTTGTAACTGGTAGTTTTCAATTAAATCGTCGACACTTCCTATAGTGTCAATTAGTTAGAAATATTTTTTTAATAAAAGTGTTTTAATTTCTTTCATTTTTGATAATTGTTTTTGATATAAAGAATATAAGTCAAGTAGCATATTTAAAACGTTATCATTTGGTATTTTTATTGATGCGTTCTTAATTGAATCTATAGTAATTTGCGGTTGGGCAGCTCCAGAGGAATACAAAATTAATCCATTGTTATATTTTAAAGCAAAGAATAAATTACCATAATTTTTTGGATTATTAATGTAAAACGCTGTATTCAAAACAAATGAAGAACCTTCTTGATAAAACACATTACCAAGAGTACCTCTACAACCAAACACAATTGGATTTTCAGCGTTTGCACAAGATACATAATCGATTATACCATTCGAAGCCAACAATGGAATGTTTCCTTTTTCCCTTTTGGAATTTGGTAATGAGATTCCATATTTTATATTCAAAGTACTTATAAATATTTTTTTGTTAGATTTAACTATTTTTGATTTATATAGTTGCATACCGTATTGAAGAATGCTATCGCATTTATATTGAATTTTCTCAATCAAATCATCAATGGTTCCTATAGTGTCAATTAGTTAGAAATATTTTGACAATAATTTTTGTTTTAAAGACTTTAATTTTGAAATTTTATTTTTTAATTGTAATTCGTATTCAAGAAGGCTGTTCGCTTTTATTTGATAATTTTCAAATTGCTCAGAACTAAGAACTGGTATTTTTAATGCTGTAAATGTAGATTCGTTTAGAGATGGTCGTGTTGAAGCTTGTGATGATAAATATAGAATATCTTTAATCTTTTTTTGAGAAAGAAAGTCTCGTATATATTCCTGCATATCATTATTTTTTGCAGTTATCTTAAGCAAGGCAACATTAAAAGCGCCGGCAATCCCGTATCTAACAGCACCAGCTTCACCGTATTTATCCATCATGATGTCTTTCTTAGAACATATATGATTTCTCTTTGAGATAGGAATATAAGTAAGGTGTGATTCACTATCGTAATCGCGATTTTGAATAAACCTAATATATCCATCTTTTTCTTCGTAAATATGTTGTTCTTTGGGCGGTTGAGCTCCATTTTCTAATTCAATTAATTCTAATAGATTCACTTCATCTAAAGATGACTCAGAATAATGTGCAAACATACTACATCTAAGTTCTTTGATTTTTTCAGTAATTTCTTGATTTTTTTCTATTAAATCATCAATGGTTCCTATAGTGTCAACTATTTACTAAAAAAATAAAAAATAGAGTGACATTTACAGTGACATTTACAGTGACATATGATATAATTTCCTTAACAATTAGTAAGGAGATTTTTTATGAATTTAGGAATTGAAAATGAGGTGCTTGAATTTAAAAAGTCAACCAGTGAACTAAAGGATGCGATGGATGACATTTGCGCAATGTTAAATAAACATGGCTACGGAACTTTATATTTTGGCGTTAAACCAAATGGTGATGTGTGCGGGCAAGAAGTAAGTGCTAGTTCATTAAATGATGTTGCTACTTTCATTAAAACTGCTATTAAACCAATGATATATCCTCAAATTGATAAAATCACATTAGAAGGAAAAGATGTTATAAAAGTTGAATTTAAAGGCAATGAAAGACCATATTCTTCTTATGGTAGATATTATAAACGAGTACATGATAGAGCAGAAGATATTGTTCCGGACGAATTGAAACATATGATGTTAAATAATGATTTCACATCAATATGGGAGAATAATCCAACGCCTTATGGTTTGGAAGCAATTGATTCACAAGCATTGAAAAGCTTTTATAACAAATCAGTGGCATGTGGAAGATTAGAGCCTCTTCAAGAATATAACGAAGAAGAATTACTTACAATACTTGGACTATACAAAGATGGCAAACTAAATAATGCAGGATTTTTCTTATTTTCTTCTAAAGAGCCAACTGTATTAAAAATGGCTGTATATCTTACTGATGCAAGATTAAACTTTTCTGATATTAATCGTGTTCATGGAAATATTTATAATCTTATTGATGTTGCAACAAAATATATAAGCGACCATATGAATTGGAGAGTTGAATTTGACGGGAAAAGCACAGCCAGAATAGAGATACCTGAAGTTCCAATTGAGGCAATAAGAGAAACTGTTGTTAATGCTTTTGCTCATGCAAATTATCGCTCTTTTACTGAACATGAAATATCAATTACGCCTACATTAATTGAAATATATAATCCTGGCGAATTTCCATTAAATTATAAACCAGAAGATTTTGCAACTAAGAAACTGGGATCTATGCCTAGAAACAAAAAGATATTAGATGTTTTATATAAATGTAAAAATGTTGAAGTGCAAGGAAGTGGGCTTAGAAAAGTGTATAACGCTTGTAATCTGAATAATGTTAAATGTGAATATTTAATCTATGATTTTGGTTTTAGATTTATTTTCCATAGAAATAATGTCACTGTACGCGTCACTCAAAATGTCACTGTAAAACTAATTGATACTGATTATAGAATATTGAATTTATTAAAAGAAAAGCCTGACTATACACGTGAAATTCTAGCAAATAAAGTTGGAAAAACAGTTAGAACGGTTCAAAGATCATTAGACAAATTAACTCAAGCTGGAAAGATAACAAGAATTGGTAGCGATAAAACTGGCTATTGGGAAGTTATAGAATAGGTGGTGAAATTATGATATACGAAAGTGTAATTGAAGAATCTATAATCTCTTTACTTCAAAATAAAGGATATGAATTAATAGACGAAAATGATAATTGGATATTAAATAGAAATCTCGATGAATTCATTAATGAAGAACTATTAAGAGAATGCTTAATGAAAATCAATAAGATTTCTAACGATAATGTGATTCAAGATGCCATTAATTCTGTTAAAAGACTTGAAAATCCGTCATTATTCGAAAGGAACTTTGCTTTTCATAAAATTTTAATTGATGGTATTACAATTGAATCTAAAGATTTTCAAGTTAATCCACTTATTAGATTTATAGATTTTATTAATCCTGAAAATAATGTATTTCAAGTATGCCATCAAGTTAAGTTTAGAGAAGGTAAAAATACTAGAATTCCTGATGTAATTATTTATATTAACGGATTGCCTTTAATTGTGATGGAATTAAAATCATTTGATGAAGATGCAACAAATGCCACATTAGAACATGCGTACGCACAACTTGGTGCTAACTCAGAACATGATGGCTATAGATATGATATTCCTACATTATTTAACTACAATTCATTTTTAGTTATATCTGATGGTGTATGTACAAAAGCTGGTACACTTACATCTAAAATAGATAGATATAATGAATGGAAAAGTGTAAATGGTGAAAAAGGATATGATGACACTTGTGTAACCAAACTTAACGTTTTAATTGATGGGTTGTTTGAAAAAATAAGGTTAATAGATTTCATCAAAAACAACATTTTCTTTATTTTTGATAAAAATGATAAACCAATAAAAATAATGGCACAATATCATCAATTCTTTGGAGTAAATAAAGCACTAGATTCTATTATTAAAACTATAAAACCTAATGGCAATGGCAAAGCTGGAATTATATGGCATACTCAAGGAAGTGGAAAGTCTTTTTCAATGGTTATGCTTGCTCATCGATTACTCATAGAAAAAGGTTTAACTGTACCAACAATTGTATTATTAACTGATAGAATTGATTTAGATGATCAACTATATAAAACATTTTTTAGTGCTAAAAACTATTTGAAATGTGAGCCAGTCATTGCCACTTCTAGGGCTGATTTAGTTAAGAAATTAAATAATATTAAACAAGGCGGAATTATTCTTACAACTGTTGGTAAATTTGACAAAGAAAATCTTCCTAAAAACGAAAGAAATAATATTATTGTTATGACTGATGAAGCACATAGAGGGCATTATGGCATCTATGAAACTGTCCATTATGAAAAGAATGCTGAAACCGACGAAATGGAAGCTGTATTTAAATATGGAATTGAAAAATATATAAGAGATGCTCTTCCTAATGCTACATTTATTGGTTTTACAGGGACTCCTGTTTCAACAAAAGACAAACAAACTACTGATATTTTTGGTGATATCATCGATGTATATGATATGACTCAGTCAGTTATTGATGGATCTACAGTTAAATTATATTATGAATCACGTCTTGCTAAAGTATGGACTAATGAAGAAATCTTAAAACAAATTGATGAATACTATAGCGATTTAGAAAATAACGATAAAGCAGATAAGAACTCAATCGAACGATCTAAGGCTGAAATGTCTAAGATCAAAGTCATATTAGAAGACGATGATATGATTAGACTTTTTACAACTGATATTCTAAAACATTACGAAGAAAGAAAAGGATTCTTAAACGGAAAAGCGATGATTGTCTGTCAAACTAGAATCGCAGCTGCTAAACTTTATAACGAAATTATTAATCAAAAACCAGAATACAAAGATAAAACAATACTTGTAGTAACTGAATCAAATAAAGATACAGAAGAACAAAGGCAATTATTTAAAAATAGTGAATACAGAAAGGAACTTGGTGAAGAATTTAAGAAAGACAATTCAAAATATAAGATAGCCATTGTTTGCGATATGTGGCTTACTGGATTTGACGTTCCAGATTTGGATGTGATGTATTTTATTAAAAGATTAAAATCTTATAACTTAATGCAAGCAATAGCTCGTGTTAATCGAGTATATCCTGGAAAAGTATATGGATTAATTGTTGACTACATTGGGCTAAATAAAGCTTTAGATTCTGCGTTAACTGAATATACTGATAGAGATAGAACAAATAATGTTCAAGACATAAAAAAAGAAATTTATATTATTTTAAAAGAAAAATTAAGCATTCTAAATGAATGGTTCTATAAAATTGAAAAATCTAAATTCTATAGCAAAGATTCTTTAACTAGATTTACAGCAATTCAAGAAGGTGCTCAGTTTATTTTGGCTGACAAAAAGAATAGAGAGGATCCATTTATTAATGATTTATCTTTGGCTATAAAGCAGGCATTTGTTGTTTGTGGTGGCATTGTTTCACCAAATGAAAAAGACGATATCATGTATTATTTAGCCATTAGAAGCTACATTTTAAAACTTAGAAATAAGCCGGGTGTCGTTTCTACAAAAGAAATGAACGAATATGTTTCAAGCCTTCTAGCTGATGCGATAAAAGGCGATGAAGTAAAAGTACTAACAAAAGACAAGGATACTTCGATTAATGTTATCGATTTGCTAAGTAAAGAAAAGATTGACGAATTAAGGAAAAAGAATCCTCCGCATGTGTTTGTTGAAATAGTAAAAAAACTTCTTGAAAAGGCAATTGCTGAATCCAGAAAAAACAATTATTTTAAATCACAAGAATACTCAAAGAGACTAAGAAAAATCCTTGAAAAATATAACGATAGAGATGCTACTTTTGCTCCAGAAGCAACTATTGTTGATTTAGTTAGTTTTGCAAGTGAAATGGTTTCGGATGAAAAAGAGGCAAATAAGCTGGGTATTTTTGGTAGAGAAAGAGCGTTTTATGATGCATTGGTAAGAGATAAATCGGCACATGAATTATTAAGTGATGAAACGTTAAAGTTAATTGCTCGCGAATTAAAAGAGGTGGTTGAAGAATACGCTTCAACAGACTGGTCCAACAAAGAAGCAACAAGAGCTAAAATGCGAATCAAGATTAAAGAGTGTCTAAAAAAATATAATTATCCACCTGAATATACAAAAACTGCTGTTGATGATGTAATTAAACAAGCGGAATATATAATGAATGATTAGCTCACCCTTTGACTAAATTTCTATCTCTTAGTGTGAATTGTATCTTAAAACTTAGATGATACATCATTTGGCTACGATTTTGATACAAACGCTGTATCGAAATAACCAATATAAAGTCTCGTTAAAGCGAGGCTTTTTTCTTTTGTATTTATTGAGCGATTAAAAGTAGATGTTAACAATCATAAAAAAAGTCTTTTGCTACTTCCTAAACGAAAACTGTCAAAAAACGATACAGTAGTGTAACTATAAGTTCAAGAATGAACATAAATGCGAGACTCCTAATCTAAATGAAGAAGAGATAAAGACCATGTTCTTAAAGGCATATAAGGAGATGATGACTAGTAAAGACACGATACTAACTAACCTTAGTACAGCCTAAAAGAGAATCACGATATTTTAGAAAGTGTTAAAACTAAAATTGAATACACTAAAGCAAAAATAAAAGAAATGGTTAAAAAGTAAAAGAATATATTATTATTTTTTTAATTTACTTTAAATATACAAAAGTTGATTCTATATAATTAGATAATTTTATTAATACAGATGTGCCATGCGAAACATCCGGATTGATAGATAATTTTGAAAATTTTTCTCTAAGAATTTTGTAAACTTTGAATTTCATATAGAGAGTCAAATTATTTTTTATATGTTTTGCTGTGCTGAAAGGTCGATGATGAAAACGTCTTTTCCATTAAATTGTATTTTAGAATTAGCAGGTTCAATTTAAATTGTAAAAATAACTTTTTAATCAAAATAAATTCAATATAAACCAAATCCAAACTATACCCCATCATTTATCGATTCTTAATATAATAAAAATTAATTATTACTTAATTATTAAGAAGATAAAAGACATGATAAAATAATAAAAAGAGGTTACTCACATGAACAGTAAACACAAAAGAAACAAAAAGACATTAAAGATCATTGGCTTCTGTACTTTAATTCCTGGTATCATTCTTACTATCGTTGGATTCGTTAGTTTTTTCATTTCCTCTTCTTCCATGGAAATGCCTAAATTATTCTTTTTATCTTTCATCGGACTTCCTCTCATTGGTATCGGCACTGCTTGCCTTATCTTTGGTTATAGAAGAGAAGTTGCTACCTATATGAAAAATGAAAGTGTTCCGATTGCGAAAGAGTTGTATCAAGATTTAAAACCTGAGGTTAATGATTTTGTAGAAACAGTCAAAGGAGAAAAAGGACAAAATAAAATCTGTCCCAATTGTCAAAAGGTCAATGATCCAGACAGCAAATTCTGTGATGCCTGTGGCACGCCTTTAGTTAAAACATGCCCAAGTTGTAACTCCATTGTGGATGCTGACGATAAATTCTGTCCTAAATGTGGTAATAAATTGCAGTAATCAAAAGGTTTCAATAAAAAAGATACCCCTAATCCTGAACAAAACAAGGTTAGGGGTATTTGTTTGTAATTTTTTATAACCTATCGTCTTTTAGTGATAATCAACACGGCAAGTTTTTGATAACATCCATTTTATAATTATGATTTAGATCATAGACTTTTTCTCATTTTTTATAAAAAAGCAAAAAAAGACTAGCTTTTTTATCACAAATCATGTAACATACCATTTGGCTTTTTTAGCCCAGCTTTTCAGGTAGCTTTTTCTTACAAAAGACTCCAAAAAGTTGGGTTTATTATGGAAAATAACTTTTTAGGGCGTGACAAAATTTCAAAATTGCTCATCAAATTTTCAATTCCTTGCATTATCTCACTCCTCATTGGCGCTCTCTATAACTTGGTCGATCAAATTTTTATCGGAAACAGCGAATTAGGCTATGTCGGCAATGCGGCAGTAGGTGTCTGTTTTTCTTTGGTGATGATTGCACAAGCTTTTGCGTGGTGGATCGGTGATGGTACCGCAGCCTACTTAACAAACTGCCAAGGAAGAAAAGAAACAAAGTCCGCTGCATCAGCGATTGGAAATTCCATCATTCTCACGTTGATCATCAGTGTCACTTTAACAGTTATCACTCTTGTTTTTGCTGATCCTCTTTTAAAAATGTTTGGAGCCACAGAACAGAATTTCGCCATGGCAAAAGATTATATTTTAATCGTCGGCGCCTTCTTTCCTGCCTTTATGTTCGCCAACATGTTCACTTCTATCATTCGTGCTGATGGCAGTCCTAACTTTGCCATGTTTTCTATTTTAAGCGGCGCTATTTTAAATATCATATTAGATCCTTTATTTATCAATACTTTTAATATGGGAATTAAAGGAGCTGCTTGGGCTACAATAGCTGGACAAGTTTTCTCTTTGATTTTTATCCTCTTTTATATCTTCAAAACAAAAACGTTTAAATTAAATAAGGAAAGCTTCAAAATGGATCGCGTCAACACCACCAAAGCAATCAAATTAGGTATTTCTTCTTTTATCACACAAATTTCCATTGTCGCAGTGACCATTGTATTAAATATTGTTTTAAAAGAATATGGTGCTTTATCAATTTACGGAAGTGATATCCCTCAAGCAATTTTTAGTATTTTAACTAAGGTGTATTCCATTGTGATCAATATTGTCGTCGGTATTGTCTTAGGCGGTCAACCGATTTTAGGATACAATTACAGCGCTAAAAACTACAAAAGAGTAAAGGAGACCTACCGCTATATTTTGATTTCAACTTTAATTGTCGGAGCAATTGCCACCGTTCTCTTCACTGCGTTTCCCCAAGGAATTATCAGCATATTTGGTTCGACAGATAATGCCGTTTATATGGAATTCGGCATCCAAACGTTCCGCATTTATTTGATGTTTATCATCTTTAATATCTTCATTAAAATGAGCGCTATTTTCTTCCAAGCAGTAGAGGAACCGTTAAAGTCTACTTTAGGTGCTCTCATTCGTGATATGGTTGTCTTTATCCCCTTGATTTTGACTTTACCAATGTTATTTGAAGCAAAGAATCCGGGTCAAGGAATTGACGCTATCTTATATAGTGCGCCCATTGCAGATGCTGTCGGTTTCCTCATTGCCACTTCCTTAACTATTCTTTTCTTTAGAAAATTAAACGAAAAAGAAAAGCATGAACCACAAATGATGTCGGAGGCAATCTTAGAAAACGAAACAGTCTAATTTAAACCTTTCTTTCTCCTTTCAGACTAGGTGATACATGCAATTTCTCTCCCTTAAGCTTCAAAGAACAAAGCATTTTATCAATTCCGATAATTTATCATAGTTCTAGAAACTCTTTTTGTTATACAATAAAGAAAAAGAAAGGAAAGAGATGATGAAAACTATTGCATTGATTGCACACGATAACAAAAAGAAGGAAATTGTTGATTGGGCGCTTAAAAACAAAGAAGCCTTAAAACATTACGACTTATGTGGTACTGGCCATACCGCTGCTTTAATTGAAGAAGCGACTGGCTTGCCAACCAAAAAATTCCTCTCCGGTCCTTTAGGCGGCGACCAACAAATCGGCGCTCTTATCGCCGAAGGAAAGATCGACATCGCCATCTTCTTCTGTGACCCGTTACAAATGCAACCGCACGATCCTGATGTCAAAGCTTTGCTTCGCATCGCTGTTGTTTATGATATTCCTATTGCAACCAATCAATCCACTGCAACTTGTGTCCTTGCTGCAACAGAAAATCAATAAAAAACTGCCCATATGATTTCTACCCCTTTCCTAGTTTGTTTAGGATTGGGGTATTTTTCATTTTAAGGGTAGATTTCCTCTTTATTTCAATTTAGAAAGGAATTCTAATACATCTTCATAATTAGGCTCATGTGTAATCTCATCGAGATATTGAGCATATATCACTTTGTTATCTTCATCGATGACAAGGACGCTTCTTGTCAATAAACCAAGCTCTTTGACATAGGTCGATGTAGCGTGTGCAAAAGAATGATCTTTGTAATCGGATAAGAATGTGAGTTTATCAATTCCGGCAAGAGTGCAGAAGCGAGATTGCGCAAAAGGTAAGTCCATGCTGACAACATAGATGGCCGAGACATTTGTAAGTTTGCTCAAGGAAACATTAAATTTTCTTACCTCCATATCGCAGACAGGGGTATCTAAGCTCGGTACAGTAATCAAGACTTTAATTCCTTTTCCTAAATCCGTTAATGAGACAGCATTTAAATCTTTGTCAGTAGCAGTGAAATCTTTTACTTGATCACCCACCTTCAAGGGTTCTGCATTTAATGTGACGTTATTTCCTAAAAATGTAATATTCATGATGATTCTCCTTTGTAATTTTCGCTCTCATTATAGCATCGTGATTTTATTTGTGTAAAAAGATGCTCACAAAGAGAAAGATATCTCTTTTTAATCAAGAATGATGAAATTAAAACCGGAAGAATCTATAATATATGAGGAGGTGAACATATGTATAACAAATACACTTACGAAAAATATGACAACGATAAAATGAAAGAAGTTTTTAACTTCAACGAAGGATATAAAACCTTTCTCACTCATTCTAAAACAGAGCGTCTGGCTGTGAAAAACGCCATTGCTTTAGCAGAAGAAAAAGGTTTTAAAGATATCTCTACTTTCCAAAAATTAAAGGCAGGAGATAAGGTTTACGTTTTAAATAGAAAGAAAAATATCGCCCTCTTTATCATCGGTAAAGAGGATATGGAAAAGGGCATCAATGTCTTAGGCGCTCATATCGATTCTCCTAGAATTGATGCAAAGCAAAACCCGCTTTATGAATCTCAAGGTTTTGTCTTATTAGATACCCACTATTACGGCGGCATCAAAAAATATCAGTTTGTAGCCCGTCCTCTTGCTATCTATGGTGTCATTTGCAAGAAAGATGGGACCGTCGTCGATGTTGCCATCGGCGATGATGCTAACGATCCCATCGTCGGCATTTCCGATCTTCTCATTCACCTTTCGCAAGAACAACTCCAAAAGCCAGCTAGCACAGTTATCGAAGGTGAAAACCTCGATGTCACATTAGGTTCTTGGCCAACAAAAGGCGACAAAGAAGATTCCTTTGATGTCAAAAAGAACATTCTCAATATTTTAAAAGAAAAATATGGAATCGAAGAAGAAGATCTTTCTAGCGCTGAGCTTGAAATTGTACCCGCGGGAGAGACACGCGATTATGGACTCGATCGCTCCATGGTTGCCGGATACGGACACGATGATCGTGTTTGCGCCTACACTTCTTTGATGGCCATCCTTGATCTCGATGAAATCCCCGCAAGAACATCTTGCTGCATCTTAGTTGATAAAGAAGAAATCGGTTCTGTTGGTGCCACTGGTGCTCAATCCCGTTTCTTCGAAAATGCAATCGCTGAAGTTATGGACTTAAAGGGTGAATATTCCCCTCTTAAAATGCAGCGATTACTGACACAGACCAAAATGCTTTCTTCTGATGTCTCTGCCGGTGTCGATCCTCTTTTCTTAAATGTCAATGAATTGAAAAACTCTGCCTATCTCAACAAAGGTCTTGTTTTCAACAAATACACAGGCGCCCGTGGAAAGAACGGCTGCAACGATGCAAATCCGGAATATTTTGCGATGATACGAAATATCCTTGATAACAACAATGTTTCTTATCAAACTGCGGAACTCGGTAGAGTTGATCTTGGCGGTGGTGGTACTATCGCCGGATACCTGGGCAATTTAAACATGGATGTCATCGATGCCGGTGTTGCGGTTTTAAACATGCACGCCCCGATGGAAATTGTTTCAAAAGTCGATGTTTATGAAGCTTACAGAGGCTATTCTGTCTTCTTAAAAGAAGCAAAATAATTTCACTTTCTCACTTCAAATGAGGGATAAAAGATGAAGTTTGTAAAAAAAGCAAATAAGATTGCAAAAAAATTAATCAAAAAGGACAATGTTCAAAGTCCTAAGAAGCATGCTTTGAATGCTTTTGTCTCCAAAGACGTTTATCTCTTCAGTTCTCAAATTCAAATTCTCATCACAAAGATAGGTTTAATTCTAAGCGAATGCAGTGAAGATAAAAAGTTACAAACCGGCAATTCTTCCGATAGTCTTCAATATATTTGCAAAGATGTATTAAACGATCCTAAACTCTTGAGTGACATTCTTAAAACCGGTATCAATAGTGCCGGCAATGAAGCAAAGCACGAAATTAAAGATTATAAAATAGATTTAGATCGTTGTCTTAAACTTTATAATCAGATGATCAAAGAGTTAGTCCAAAAGACAAAGATCAAATCGTTTAAAAAATTGCAAATTGAAAAGCCGATGAGCTTGTTTAAAAAGATGCTTTACGTCATCTTTATCACTGTTGCTGTCGCTGCTCTTATCGTTGCACTCATCTTCTTACTTCCGCTGATTTCAAAATAAAGTACCAGTTAAACTGGTACTTTTTTTAAGCCTTTGAAATTGAATTTTATCTTCAAATCGATTGTTTGATTCAACACATTACAAAAATAAAAATATATAATTTACAAAAAATAACATCTGTTCTCATCCAAAAAATGTTTGTTTAGAATGTAAGCTCTTTTATGATTTTCAATTTATACTAATATGTGAAATTAGATTATTTTTTTAATCTCTAGCCATCTTTATCTTTTTAAATATCAAGCCAAGTTAAAAAAGACTCTTTCTCAAAAGCGGTTAAAATGTGTAAAAATTAAAATCTATTTTTCTTTTGTTTTTCATCCCATTATGAAATCTTTTCTCGAAAAGAACATTCTCTTCTTTTTACATAAATACCTCTTCAAATTTAAGTCATTTATCATTTTGGTTTTAAATAGTTATAAGCTTATAATTATAGTGATAGGAGGCACACTATGAAATCAATGATTCGTTTAGAAAACGTCACCCGTAAGTACAACGTTGGTGACAACATCATCAAAGCCTTAAATCATTTATCATTTGAAGTTGAAGATGGTGAATTTTGTATCATTTTAGGACCTTCCGGTTCTGGTAAAACAACTACATTAAATATTATCGGTGGTATGGATTCTCCCACCTCAGGAAAAGTCTTTATCGAAGAGGAAAACATTGCGAAATTCAACAAAAGAAAACTGACCGAATATCGAAGAAACGATGTCGGCTTTGTCTTCCAATTCTATAACCTTATGCCCAATCTCACGGCAAGAGAGAATATTGAACTTGCTACAGAGATGTGCAAAGGCGCCTTAGATCCCGATGAAGCGCTAGAAAAAGTCGGCTTAGAAGACCGAGCGGATAATTTCCCGGCACAGCTTTCTGGCGGTGAACAACAAAGAGTATCTATCGCTAGAGCATTAGCAAAAAATCCCAAAATTTTACTTTGTGATGAACCGACTGGTGCTTTAGATTATGAAACTGGTAAGATGGTTTTAAAAACGCTCTATGACATGTCAAAAAACGAACATAAGACCGTCATCATCGTCACTCATAACTCCGCGATTAAAGATATGGCTTCCAAAGTAATACACATCAAAAACGGTGAAGTCGCAAGTGTTGAAATCAATGAAAATCCTAAGCCAATTGAGGAAATCGAATGGTAAAGAAAGCTTATTTAAAAAGTGTATTCCGGAGCTTTAAAAAGAATATTTCGAAAATTATCTCCATCTCTGTCATCATCTTTATCGGTATCGCTTTTGTTGCAGGCTTAGGAACAGTAGCGCCGACATATCGAAATACATTTAACGAATACCTCACATCTGCCAAAGCTCCCGATATCATTGTCAAATCCAGCAATATGGTCATCCCTGAAGAAGACGAGATCTTTACTAACATCAAGCAATCCCCTGAAATAGAATCCTACGACCAAGTCGTTTCTATCGACTCCGCCGCTTTAGATCAACTTCTTCCTCCCGTCAAGGAAGTGATTTCGAAAATCGCACCGGATCTAGTCTCTAAAATCCCAGACCATTTCTTCGGTGAAAACTTTCCAAACACTCGCTTGCGTTCCTTACCCACAAATGACATTTCTAAATTCACACTCTTAGAAGGGAAACTTCCTACACTCGCAGAAGAGATTGCCATTCAAGAACCATTAGAAACAATGGCTCAATACAAAATTGGTGACACTATAGATCTTGGTCCTTTCTTCGGTGTTAAGACCATTGTCGGTATTGTAAGAGATCCGTTGATTTTCTCCAATTACGGAGAACCAGATTTAGTCAATATGGAAGAGCTGGAATTGATCGTTTACTTTGACCGCAATGTATTCCAAGCCACTCTCCCAGTCATCAACCTCTCCTTCTCTCTTCCTACCACAGATCTTTTCATCAAATTGAAGAACCCTCAAAAATTCGCTTTCTTCACAGACGATTACAACAAGTACGTGAAATCTGTGGTCGACAATATCACTCCGACAAGCGAAGAGTCTTCCGTGATTTGTCTCACCTTAAACGAAACAAAATCGTATGCTCTTGTCGATGCTTATTGTGACAAAGTTAGCATGATTGCTATCATCCTTCCGATCTTCTTCATCGCAGTTACCGCCTTAGTTGTCTCCACTACAATGAACAGAATGATCGATGAAGATCGAAATATCATCGGCTGTTATAAAACCTTAGGATTTAGCGACACAAAGATCTCTGCAAAATACTTACTTTTAGGTAGTTTTTGTTGGTTCCTCAGTTCCCTGTTGGCAATGCCAATCGGTTTATACATCATCCCTTATGCTACTCTTCCTGCTTTCCAATCCACGTTTTATATCACTGAGTTATCGCAATCTATGGATCCCACCTTTGGTATTATTTCTGCCTTTATCATGTTAGGTTTCATCCTTTTGGTCACATTAACAGTTTGTTACAATAATTTAAAGATGCAACCTGCAGAATTATTGTTACCAAAAGCTCCAAAATCCGGTAGAAAGATTTGGATGGAAAAAGTTCCCTTCCTTTGGAAGCCTCTTCCATTCCGCTTTAAATCCTCTTTTAGAAACATTTTCCGCAACCGTAAGCACTTCATTCTTACTGTGATTTCTACCGCTGGTTCCACTGCTTTGGTCTTTGCTGGTTTTGCTCTTCTTGAGCTCTCCAACGGATTTGTGGACTCCAACCTCTCTGCGTTGACACAAACAATTGTTCCCATCGCTGTCTTGATTATCATCTTCGCTGTTGTCCTTTGTGCTTTTGTCATCTACAATCTCACAAATATGAATATCGGTGAACGATCTAGAGAAATCGCAACATTGAAAGTTTTGGGTTACAAAGATGGTGAAGTGGTTCTCTACATCTATCGAGAAGTCATCTTTATGGCTTTAGTCGGTATCATCTTTGGTCTTCCTTTGGGTGTGGGACTCATTTATCTTGTCATCTCCTATCTTGATTTCGGATCTCTATCCAGCCTGACCTTCTTAACGTATCTTTACACCATTTTAATCGATCTCGGTTTCATTCTCTTTGTGGATCTCTTCTTAGTGCCGAAGATTAAAAAAGTTGATATGATTTCTTCTTTAAAGGCATTAGATTAAATTAAAAAGTACAGTTTTCATCAACTGTACTTTTTTTATTAAAAAAAGGATATGCGAAAATTCGCATATCCTTTAATCATTGAGAAAATATTACTTTAATGTGATGGTAAAAATGTTCATTCCAAGGCCGAAACCAGAATCTTCCATCACGCCAGTAAGAATAAGTGCAGTATTTTCAGCGGGTTCTGCTTTCAAACCATAATCGCCCCACTGTACAAAGAAACTTACGGAGTTGAAGGCAAACTCATCTTCACCGATGGTAAAGAAACCAGATATAGAAGAAGGAGTGTACTTTACTTCTACAGAAATATATTGACCAACTAAGCTTTCAATATTTGTAGCATCTGCAATCTGAGCAAGTGCTTCTACATTTTCTTCAATGGCAACTGCGGTGTAATCAATCAACTGTAAATTGCCTTCATAGGAAGACAATGTAGCGGTTAATTCATAGGACTTACCCACTTGCAATTGAGAATGATCTCTGGCATAGACACCAATGGATCCACTTGCGTCTCCAACATAAGCCATGCTTTCATCCGAGTTAAAGCCAAGCATTTTTACTTTCATTTTATGCGTGGTGTCTTCCGGTGATTTCTTGACATCGGCAATCGTTTCAAACTGAGCAGTTGCTTTTTCCTTTACGACAATGTGCAACGTATCAGAAAGATTTCCAGCGCTGACTACAATATTCGCTTCTCCTGCAGCTAAGAAAGCTAAGATTCCGTTTTCTTTCACTTCTACAACTTTTTGATTGTCAGAAACAATGGTATATTGTAAATCTTTTGGTTCTGTAACAATTTCTAATTTCTTATCTGCATCTCCAACAGTAATGTTATTGAAATCTTCTTTGTTGGCAATGACTAAGGATTGAGTTACCTTTTCAACAATCTGCAAAGACTCAACATACATGTGAAGCATTGTGGTGCTGTCATATTCATAATCGCCGATGACGCCAGTTGCTTTGACTTTATAGCCGTTTTGAATCGCTTCGCTTAATCCGAAAGCACCTTCTTCCACATAGCCGAGATAGACAGTCTTTTGTGTTCCTTCAATGGTAAGTGTGACACGATTTCTTTCTACGCTAGCAACACCTTCCACCATTACATACTGTGCAAGTGTCAAATCGATTGTATCTAATTTAGCGCCATCAAAAGCAACCGGTTCTGAAACAGGGAACGCTTCCAAAGGAGAAACTTCATTTAAGTCGGTAAGATAACGGTTTCCGTTATATTCTTTCAAAGTACCATTGATTTCATAGAAGGAGCCTTCTTGAACCATAGTTGCCATGAAGCCACCTTTTTTAATCAAAACGCTTCCAGTATTATCCACCATTGCAAAAGAATCTGTCTCACCTACAGAGACAACTTTACCCTGAATATAATAGCCTTCCAACACATCCGCGGTTTTAAGGTCAGCGATGGAATTTACAACTTTATCTTCCCAAACACGGATATGGATATCATCATAAGTGACTCCGTCAACAACAAGTTCAATGATGCTCTTACCAGGAGCTAAGAAAGTGACAGTTCCATCTTCGGAAACAGAAGTGACATTTGGATTGTCATTTCTAAATTCATATGGTGTTCCTTCTGGTGTGATAGACACTTCTAGCTTCATTGCCGGAGAAGAGGGAGTGAGATTTTTGAAGTCTATTTTGTTTGTAATCTGAGCGACAATTTCAACCGGCGCTGTAGTCTCTTCACTAGGCTTTTCTTCGGTAGATCCAGGCTCAGTAGGTTTTTCAGGTGTGGTAGACTCTGGAACAGTAATAGATTGGGGAATTTCCGTGTTTGTTTCTGTCGTAGAAGGGGTGTTGTTTCCGCATCCAACTAAGGCAAGTAAGCCAACTAAAGAAATTAAATAATTACGCTTTTTTATGTTCCTTTATTCCTATTTTTTAAATTCGATTTTTTCCGGTAAGAAGTTATAGGCGTTATCCGTGAATGTAGCCTTACCAAATAAGACACCAGTCATGTTCATCTTATCGCCGTCATTTGCTTCAAAAATACCAAATTGATCGCCGATAATATCCATATAAGTAAAACCGCCAATCGGTTTGTTGCTTAAATCAAAGCGGAAATTAAAATGTGATTCCGAAATGACTAAGGTCGCGTCGAAATTGCAGTATAAAGCATAAACGCCATCATAGCCTTCAATGTCTTCTTTGGTCAAAACTTTAGGACTTGCCTTCGGGAAATTACGATAGACAGAGCTGACTGCCATATCCACTTCAGTGAGTTCTTTTAATCCTTCGTATTCACCTAAAACACCAGTTAAACGAACTTCAGTGCCAACATTGACAGCGCCGATTTGAACAGTCAAAGTATCAAATACGGCAAGACAACCAGTATCATCAATGATGGAAAATTTATTCTTCATATCATTGGCGACAACATAGCCTTCCACCGTATAGGTACTCCCAACAGCGGTGACATCTTTAATTTTAGTCACTGTGGTCTTATCATCGATGACTTCCAATTGGAAAGAATCGCTGTTCTTGCTTCCTTGATCGATTGTAGCGGTAATGGTTGTAGTTCCTAAACCTTTGACAAAAATCTTGTTGTCTTTGATTTCGGCAACATTGACGTCCGAAGAAGAAACCTGATATGTCAAAGAAGGATTTGACAATTCCACATCAAGATCTAATCCAAAGGTATTCAATAAGCTGATATTGACAAATTGATCTTTGTTGAGAATAGAGATTGTACCATCCAAAACTTCTTCTGTCGGTTTCGTTTCTTCCGAAACAGAAGAATCAAGACTTTCGCTCGTCTCTGGGATAGTGACAGATGTATCTTCTGTCGGTCGATCTGTTGGAAGCGTAGATTCTCCTCCTGCACAGCCGACAAGAACACCGAGAAACGGCAACAACATTAAAATCGTTTTTTTCATAAGTTCCCTGCCTTTTAACAATGAAAATATAACTATAAAATGAACAGTTGTCAAGTAATATTTTTCGTTATTAAAATAGTTTTACAAAAAAACTATCCATGTTTATGAAACAAAATAGGCTCATCATGTCCTATATTGTCAATAAAAAAAGACAACCCAACCAAATTTAGAAGAGTTGTCTTTTGTTTATTGCCTATTCTTTAGCCAATAATTCTTTTTTGTTGATTTTACCGATTGTCGTACGGGGAAGAGCTTTAACTACAGTGATTTTTTCTGGTATCGCGTACTTGATGAATTTATCCTTTAATTGTGTTAATACACTTTGCCTAATTGTGTCACAATCACCTAAGCTCTCTACATAAAGATGAAAATAAGGATGCGTTGCGTTGTTGATATAGACCATTGCACAGGCTGAGACTTGCTTTACTTCATTCACTGCTTTTTCTATATCGGAAGGGAAAATAGAATAACCTGCTATTTTCACAACATCCTTGGCGCGGTTTTTATAATATAAATAACCGTTTTCATCATGATAACCGATATCTCCTGTGCGCAACCACTTCTTTCCGGTATTGTCATAATGGAATGGTTGTTTGGATATGGGGGTATTGAGATAATAGAGGCAAACAGATGGAGACGACACCATAATTTCACCTTCTACATACGGGCCGGCATCGCGGTTTAAATCGCCATCTTTGGCAATGCGTAATTCAACACCAGCCAAAGGTTTTCCTACAGAACCATTGATGTGATCGGAGTGGGTATTTACAAAATTGACTGTCGATGTTTCTGTTAATCCATAGCCTTCCAAAAGGAGGTTACGAGAGTGATTTTTACTCATTCTTTCGTTATAAACATCAAATAATTCCATGGGTGTTTGATCTGCACCGACATAGGTAGCATAAAGGTTCTCTAACATTTTACCATCGAAACGACGGTCGTTTAACAAGCGCTTAACCATGTAAGGAACAGCAAGTAAGAAGTTGAGTTTGTTCTTTTTGATTTTACTGATAATTTCTCGTTGAGAATAATGAATCATCAAAGCAGTAGCTGCATTTTCTCTTAAGGGAGCGTGGACACCCATCGCTAAGCCAAATCCATGAAAAATGGGCAGTAATCCAATCATGGAATTTTCTTCGATCTTACATTGAACAATCTCTAAACAGTGGGCGCATACAAAGGCGATTCCGTTTTCGTTTAAAACGACAATCTTACTTTTTCCTGTTGTGCCACCGCTGTGCAGGTAAATAGAAGGTTTAAAAGGATCGTCATTTTCAACAACCTCTTTCTTCTCTGTCATCAAATAAAGATATTTTTGTTTATCCACTCCCTGTAAACCCTTGTGAAAACCGATGTGAAATCCGATATTTTCTATCAGAGAAAGATCGGGTATAGCAGAAAGAAAATATATCTTATACTTTGTATTTTCTAACACATCTCTATAATCTCCGTATCTTGCATCCAAGATAAGAAGATACTCGCTCTTTGTTTGCTCTAAACTCTCCATCAAGGCATCTTTTGGCATCAAAGGATGCACAATAGAGTAAATAGCTCCGATTTTAGATAAGGCGTATAATGCGCGTATCGTATCGGGTACATTAGGAGAAAGGAGGGTTACTACAGTATCTTTTTTCACTCCCAAATAAGATAGCTTTTCTGCCATCTCATCTACTTGGGCGATAAAATCTTTAAATTGGATGGACATGTTACGAAAATAGATCGCATTATTTTCACTGTCCTTGTAAATTTTGATATTGGAATATAAAGTTCCGTAATTCATTTCTTTTGTCATAAGCGAAATCCCATTGGTAATAAAATACTAGCCAAGATAATAATAAAAATCGGCTGATGAAGAATATAGACCCAAATCGTATGTCTTCCCAAGAAAAGCATCGGCTTTAAATACTTTGTGTTCACTTTCGGAAACAGCGTTTTCTTTTGGGGATACAATATTTTTCCGACAGCAATGCCGATAAAAATCAATCCCAAATAAGGGAAAATTGGCCACCAGTCGGTCGGATTTGCCACCACTCCAATGATGGAATAGAAAATATTCCAAGGGTTTTCCTGAATCATATCCTGAGGGAAACCACCGACAATCTTTATCGGCCAACGAATCAGTTGACCATCGATTGTAATTCCGTGAAACATCACTAAACCAGTGATGAAAATCGGTATACCAATCAGAAAACAAACAAGTGGACCAACATCTTTTTTTAACACTTTTCGGGCAAATAATTCAAGCAAAGAATAGAGGAAAATACTTAACCCCATGATGTGCAAGATGCCAAATAAGATAAACAAGTCTGTCTGTAATAAATAAGAGAGCAAATAAGAGCCGAGACTGATTAAAAAGCTCATAAACAACAATAGAAGAGAACGGCGCGTGTTGTTTTTAGAAAAAGAAGTAGATACACCGCATATAAATAAAAAGACCCCTGCAAAGAAAGGAACAAGATAATCGTGCATATACGTGGAAAAAGCGGCATCCGAGCACCAATTGATAAAATTTTGAAACGTTGGATAGCGAAGGATAATCTCGTCGTAATTGGAAAATAGAGAAGGAAGCATCGTGAAGTCATACATCAAATGAAAAAGCATCACCAAAAGGATGGGGAAGAAGCGCAACAAATCGATTTCAAAGACTCTTTCTTTAGGAAAAAGGTCTCGGGTTAATACTTTTTTATTTTTACACATATTTTTAATTTTATCAAAGTAAAAAGGGAATGACATACAATAATATTCATTTGTTCTCATTCTAGAAACAAACGTGAAACATTCATCTTTTCGACAAGTACAAATTAAAATGAATGTAATGTAAAAAAATATATTTTTTTAGAAATAAAAGAAATGAACTTTGCATTGTCGAAGATGTTTTTTCTATAAAAGACAAATTCAGTCTTGAATATCCTGTTTTTTTCTTACGAGAAGATAGATTACACCACCGATAGTAGCAAGAGTTGCAACGACACCAAAAACAGAGCCTACAATAACCCCTGCCTGATTGGAAGGAGCTGTGATCACCTGTGCAACGATAGACACCTGAATCGTCTTCTCTGCTTCTTTTCCATTGGCATCTTTCACACCATACGTGCAAAAATATTCTCCTGCCACAGCAGAGTGGATATTGTGTTTTTTTACAAATAGATTCTTAGTGATATCTTGACCATTTTCGTCTTTTGCAGTCACCCCTTTTAACAGAAGTTCATCTGTGATTTTGGTAGCGACTTCAAACTCCTTATCCTTCGCTTCAATCAAAGGTGCTCCCTCTTTGAATCGATAAAGAAGATTAGGTTCTTTTTCTTGCCACACCACAGCACTTGCGAAAGGATTGTTGTCTTCTTCCAAGCCTTCCTTTTTTACAATCTCTTGTGTTTTTGGTTGGATGTCAATCGGTATAGATGATGAAAAAAGAACAGGATGACAAAGCAAGAAAAAAAGTGCAAATAGAGCCATTTTCATATATTCACCTCAAAATCCAATGCTTTTACTATTTTATCATTTTCTGTATAAGAGAGCGAAGCTCTCATACAGCCTTAGCAGATTTGTAACAATGCGAAAAATGCCCTCCTATTTTTAAGAGGGCACTTTATTTTTATCGTTGAGATAAATTAGGCAAGTTCAACGTCTTTCGTTGCGACAACATCCACACCAGTCTTGCAGACATCGTGAATGATGACATCGCCAATATGGACAGGAGCCTTTACGACAACCGCATCGATTTCGTCCATGACTTCAAACATTTTTTCTTTGGGGACAGAATTTGCAGTCTTAACAGAGCAACGAGGGCTTCGGCCACCTTCTACTTTCACAGTGGAAGTGATAGTACGAATCGGATGAGTCGCTTCTGCAATACCATAGGTCTTACCTCTCGGGCAAGTGTTTCCCTTGACTTCTCCCGTCTCCGTATTGACTTCTAATGAGCATCCTTTCGGACACTGGATGCAAACAAAATTCTTAATCATTATTGTGCGTCCTCCACGTAAACTTTCAGTTCTTTCTTTCCTTGAATCAAACTCTTATCCAAGAGAATTTTTTCCATTTCGGAAGGAAGGATTTTCTGTTTGACTATCTTCTTGATGATTTCACCATCCGCTTCCACATAGACAGTGCTTCTGTCATGAGGTTTACGAACGCGGAAAGATAATTCAAATTTACCTTCGCCTTCATAACGAACAAGCTGCGGGCAGAGATAACCTAAGCCTTCGCCAGGAACAGTGACACAGCATTCGTTCTTTGCTTCACCGTTTGCGATATATTCTGCGGCAGCCTTACCCGCTTTTTCACCTTCTTGAGAAACATAGTCAACCAAGTCATGAACTTGTAAGACATTACCGCAAGCGAAGATACCTTCGACCGAGGTCTCTAAGTTATCTTTGACAAAAGCGCCTCTCGTGCGAGGATCTAAAGTAACGCCTGCTTTCTTGGACAATTCGTTCTCCGGAATCAGACCGACAGAAAGAAGTAAGGTATCACAATCAAAGCGAATTTCGGTACCAGGGATAACCTGATTGTGTTCATCCACTTTGGAAATCACAACCTGCTTCACTCTTCTATGTTCTTCATCGGCGACAATGTCTGTGACCGTATGAGAGAGATAAAGCGGAATATCAAAGTCGTTTAAGCATTGAACGATATTTCTATTTAAACCGTTGGAATAAGGACAAAGTTCAACGTCAGCTAAAACCTTGGCGCCTTCTAAGGTCATACGTCTCGCCATGATAAGACCGATATCTCCCGATCCTAAGATGACAACTCTCTTACCGACCAAATAGCCGTCAATATTGCAATATTTTTGTGCTGCACCAGCAGTATAGACACCAGCGACTCTATCACCAGGAGTGGAAATGGCACCTCTACTTCTCTCGCGGCAACCCATAGCAAGAACAATTGCCTTTGCCTGAATTTGCTCTAAACCTCTTTCGGAGGACATGACAGTGACCACCTTATCATCAGAGATATCTAAAGCCATTGTCTTGGTA
>OJMG01000124.1_pt1 | contig 72427 bp, 80 predicted proteins | sample 1597141 | NCBI WGS metagenome assembly OJMG01 (sample SAMEA2452119, study PRJEB22498) | human gut metagenome | biome: human feces; feature: human gut; material: feces | place: Australia | collected 2012 | reverse complement strand
TTCTTTTTTGCATCTTTTATATTATATCATTTCTTTTTCCTTTTGTCAAGGAAATAATTAAATGTATATAAGATAATAATTTTTACCATTAAAAGGAAAATATCATTTTTTCAACTTATTAATAGCATTGTATATTATATCAATTATATTTATAAATGTCTACTAATATACTCTTTTATTTTTATTTCATATAAAAAGTTGAATCCAAACAAGTGATTCAACTTTTCTTTTTAGATTATTTTAAAATTCTTATAGCCATATTCTCAATTTCTTTTAATTCTTTTGTTTGAAAATATTCCTTGCCATAATTCATCTCGCTAATAATTCTTCGGTATCTAGAAATATTTTCAAAACGAATCAGACGTCTTGCAAATCTAAATTTGTTGTCTTTACATAAATCCCTTGTATAATATGGTACATCTACAATTTCTTCTTTTTTATTATATTCGTCACTATTCATATTATACCTCTTTTTATTTTAAAAATTTTCTGGTTTGTTATATACAAACAAATCGCTTACTGGTTTATCATCAATAATATTTAAAATTCCCCGTCCAAGAAGTTGAGCTACTGATAAGACAACAAGATTATTTATCGCTTTTTTCTCTTTTGTTAGTTCTGTAGTATTAGTTACAACTAACTGTTCAAGTGGTGCACTATTTAATCTTTCAATAGCAGCGCCAGAAAGCAATGCGTGTGTGCAGCATGCTCTTACCGTTTTAGCACCTCTTTCTTTCAAAGTTTTAACAACAATTGAAAGAGTTCCGGCGGTATCAATCATATCATCAATAATTATACAATTTTTATTTTCAATTTCACCAATAACATTCATCACTTCAGCCACATTTGGTCTTGGTCGACGTTTATCAATAATAGCCATTGGAGCATCTAAAACCATTGCTAATTTCCGAGCTCTCGTTGTGCCACCATGATCTGGGGCAACTACTACAATATCTTCAATTTTTTCTTTTACAAAATAATCTGCTAAAATTGGAAGTGCTAAAAAATTATCAATAGGTATATCGAAAAAACCTTGAATTTGATCAGCATGCAAATCTAAACACATTAATCTAGTCGCTCCTGCTGTTTGTAACAAATCAGCCATTAATTTTGCTGAAATAGGCTGACGTGGTGCTGCTTTTCTATCTTGTCTAGAATATCCATAATATGGCATAATAATATTAATTTGTTCAGCAGATGCCCTTTTTAGGGCATCAATCATTATCAATAATTCCATATAATTTTCATTGACAGGACAATTGGTAGATTGTACTACAAACACAATATGTCCTCTAACGGTCTCTTCAATATTTACTTGAACCTCACCATCTGAAAAACGATTTACATTACACTTTGATAGTGGTATTCCAACATAATCAGCAATTTCTTTTGCTAAGATCGGATTTGAATTTAATGAAAAAATTTTAATTTTTTTCCCATGAACAATGGCCATTTTGATTTCCTCTTTCTATTCATTTAAATTATTTTTAACAATATTATATATATCTTGTGGTGTCATTTGATATTCTTTTAGCAAATCATTATATTTACCTACCTGCCCAAAGCGATCTTGAATACCAATGCCATGTATGTTTAATGGATATTTTTGGCAAACAAGTTCAGCAACGGCAGAATATAGACCACCTATCAAATTATGATTTTCACAAGTTACAACATGTTTTGTTTTCTTAATTGATTCAAGTATCGTTTTTTCATCTAATGGTTTAATTACATTTGCACTAATTAATTCAGCATTTATTCCATCCTTTTTTAACAGTTCAACAGCCTTTTTGGCTTCTGCAACCATTATTCCCGTTGCAATAATTGTTACATCAGTTCCTTCTTCAATGATATCTGCTTTAAATAAATGAAATTTATAGTTCTTATCAAAAACTGGTTGAGCACTCTTTCTTGGCATTCTAATGTATACAGGTGTATCTAATTTCATAATTTGTTCTATGGCTTGAGACAATTGAATATCATCAACTGCATCATAAATTATCATATTAGGGATACTTCTTAATACAGCAACATCTTCAAAACTCATATGAGTACCACCATTTAATTCAGCTGCAATTCCTGGATCAGTACCAACAATTTTAACATTTTGTTTTGCATAAGCAACAGATACAGCAATCTGATCACACACTCTTCTTGTAGCAAAAGGTGCAAAAGTAAATGCAATAGGCTTATATCCATAAGCCGAAAGTCCAGCTGCAATTCCAATCATATTGGCTTCCGCAATTCCAACATCAAAACAACGATTAGGAAATTGTTCATAAAGAGGAGTTGTCCCATTGGGTTTAGCAAGATCAGCATCTAAAATACAAATTTTTTCATCCTCTTGCATCATTTTTGCAAGAGTTTGGGTCATCGCTTGTCTAAATTCCATATTCCCTCCTATTTTAATTCTTCTAATGCCTTATTTAATTGTTCTAAAGAAATAGGCATAGAATGATTATTCACTCCTGCTTCTTCAATAAATGGTACTCCTTTACCTTTTATTGTATTTAAAATAATCATTGATGGCATTCCTTTGTTCTTTTTAGCATTTATAATTGCACAGTCAATTTCATCAATACTATTTCCATTAATGCTTTGAACGAAAAAACCAAAACTTTCCCATTTTTTGATCGGATCAATTAGCCCATTAATATTTTTAGTATAATTATCTATTTGCATTCCATTATTGTCTAAAAAGACAATAAAATTATCTAAACCTTTTTGTGCAGCATACATACTTGCTTCCCAAACTTGTCCTTCTTGAGATTCACCATCTCCAATAATACAATATATATATGCATGATCATTTGCTAATTTTGCGGCAATCGCCATTCCCACCGCACAAGAAATTCCCTGACCTAAAGATCCAGTTGTCATATCAATACCAGGTGTTTTATTCATATCACAATGGCTTGGTAAATTCGTTTTAAATTGATTTAAAGTTAATAGTTCACGATGTGATATATATCCCTTTTGACAAAGAGTAGCATAAACAGCAGGACCAGCATGACCTTTAGAAACAACCAAACGATCACGACCATTCATCTGTGGATTTTTTGGATCTACATTCATATGTTTATAATATAAAACAGTTAACACATCAACAATTGAAAGACTTCCACCAATATGTCCTTGACCAATTGACGCAATACATTCAAAAGTTTTTGCTCGAATTTCTTTTGCAATTTGTTCCATACCAATTCTCCTTAAAATTACCTATATATAGTATAGCACAATTCGGTTTTTTTTGCACATATAAAGAATAGCATTTTTACATTCAAATACAATTTTGATTAAAAGTTCGTTTAAAAAAAAGAAAAAATGCTATTTCTAGCATTCTTCTTGATATTTCGCAACAACAAAATCTTCAATCAATTTTCTTGTTTCAGCATTAATTGGATGCGCAATGTCCTTGAATGTACCATCACTTACTTGGCGACTTGGCATCGCTACAAACAATCCTTCTTTTCCTTCAATCACTCTTAACTCATGAATTGCAAAACAATTATCAATTGTTATTGAAGCAACCGCTTTTAACCGACTATCTGTGTTAATTTTTCTAATTCTAATATCTGTTATTTCCATTATCTTGTCTCCTATTGTTTCTTTTTACAAATATATTGTATCATATGAAAACGTTTTCGTAAAGTAAAATAATAATTTATTTTATTTTTTAGTATTTTTTTTAATTTTTGACATAATATATAATACAAGATAATTGAAAAATTATCTTTAAATATAAAAAAGTCGGTAAATTTTTACCGACTTTGTCTTTTATCAAAATACCTTTTTAGTGGCATTAGTTTATCTTTTAAATACACAATGAATTCTTCATTTTGAATATCTTTTACAGTAATCAAAATAACCGTTCTTCTATCTATCATATGTATATATATATAATCATTTGTAACGATTGCTCTTGAAATTTCCTTCCATGCGAAAGGATAAAATTCTTTACCCTCATTTAAAACTTCATCACGAAATTTATATAAAATACCATCTTCATTAAGTGTTACTTCTACATCATCTAGATCTTGCAAATCTAGTTTTTTTATTTTATGTTTAACAAGTATTTTATAAAAGACAAAAGCAAACAAAAGACCAATAATTCCCATCACACATAATAAAATATTCATCCAAAGAACATTTAAATCATCTGTAAAAATGCCATAAATACCAAAAAATAAAATAACAATACCACCTACAACCATTCCTAGATTTTTATTAAGGCTAGCAAGATATAAATTAAAGCGATATAAATCATCTTTAGTAATATGAATAACTTCTTTTATTTCTTTTTTATTTTCATCTTTTTCTTTTATTTGATTAATTTCCATTTTCTTTCTCCTTTAGTATTTTTACTTTTCTTATAAAATATTTAGGGTATATCTTCTTAATTTGTTCATACATACTTGCCAAATCATCGCCAAACACCATCATTGTAGATCCGCTTCCACTCATGACAGTATGACCTATTTTACTTAAATTATTCTTAATTTCTTGTAATTGCGGATAAAGCAAAAAAGCTGCTTCTTCTAAATCATTGTTGAAAATACTATAACCTTTCGTTGCAATTTGTTTCATCAAACTATCTTTTGTAAGTGGTTTAGAATAATTTTTTACTTTTTCAAATACTTCTTTCGTACTTATAGATATGTGTGGATTTACAAGAATGCATTCATCAGGAATTGCAACAAAAATCTCACTAACTTTTTCTCCAATTCCCTCAACAAATGCTATCTTATTTGTTAAACAATAAGGAATGTCTGCACTTTGATCTTTTAAAAGATGAATCAATTGATTGAGATCTTCCTCAATATGATATCTTCTTAAAAGATATTTTACAATTGTAGCAACATCACAGCTTCCGCCTCCCATTCCAGCACCAATTGGGATTTGTTTTGTAATTGTAATGTCAAAACAATCATCAATATTATAATAATTTTTGATAATGTTGATACATCTTAAAACTAAATCATCTTTAATATTTTCTTGATTCAGTCCTCTAAATTTTACTAAATCATTTTTTTTATTGTTTTTTTTGACATCAATTTGATCATATAAATCTATTTTAGCATTTAGCATTTGAAGATTATGATAATTATAATCATTTTTTCCTAAAACTTTTAAAACCAGATTAACTTTTGCATAGGCTTTTAATAACATTATTTTCTCCTAAATTATAAAAGTACTTTCATCTTTCCTTTTGTTTCTATTCCTCCAAAAGCGTCTTTTTTATTTTCAATATATTTTAGCACTTGACCAAAATCAACTGTTTGGTTAATAGACGTCGTTGCTACTTTAATGGCAATTACAGCAGGATCATAGGTGTGAATATTTATTCTTTTTGGTGAAGATGAAAAATTAGCCCCAGAAGCAATTAAAGCCTCAAAATTAGATCCACATGCTCCCACAATAATTGTTATCGATTCAGAGTTAAAATGTTTTCTAATCATTCTTACTGCATCCATAAAGTGCTTGGTATTACGATAATTAGAAAGTTCTTTGAACCCTTTGCCATTATATAAATCATGACCTGTTATTACAACAATATCGGGTGTAAGCATCAAAACCAACTCTTCAATTTTGTCTTTTATCTCACTTTCTTTTAAATAAATACCATTAGCAAAAATATTCATCTCTTTATATAAATCCATACAACTATTTAAATATTCTTTATCACCATCAATATGAAGAATTGTTCCATATATCATTTGATGTTTATCACGAGATTTTGATGATATTTTAAATCGATCAATGATTTCATTTACTTTTTTAATCGCCTTTTCAACAAGATGAGTTGGTGCTACTGTCAATTCACTAATTAGTGAGGTTGTTTGAAAACGGTAAGTCAACCCCTTTAAATAAGCAATATTTTTTTCTATAGCCTCTATTTGATATATTTTATCATCATTTTTAATCAAAACATAATCATTTACTTTAAAATCCACAACATTCACCTACTTATAGTATATGTATAAATAGATCAATTTGTCCTTTTATTTTGTTCAAAATGTTTATAAAAAGCATTAGCAAGATCAATGATTTGATTGACACTTAACTCCTCTGCTCTAATAGATACAGAGATATGAAAATGATATAATATCTCTTCAATTTCACTTTTAGTATAGTGATATGTTTTTTGTAAATTATTTATCAGCGTTTTTCGCCTTTGAGAAAAAATATTACGATTGAATTTTAAAAAATAATTTAAGTTCAAAGCTGTATTGTCCATTTCTGTTTTATACTTTATTTCAACTACACTACTATTAACAGTGGGTTGTGGATAAAATGAAGAAGGTTTTACATCCAAAACTATTTTAGGATTCGTAAAGTATTGTAACAAAACACTTAAAGCATTGTAATCTTTAGTAGATGGTTTCCCACAAATTCTTTGCGCTACTTCTTTTTGCATCATCACTATCATTTTATCAACAGTATGGGTTTCTTCTAAAATTTTTAATAAAATAGCTGTCGTTATATAATAGGGGAGATTCGCAACCACCATTAATTTTTTTCCTTTTGCAAATTTTAAAAAATCTTCATCTAAATTTCTGTTCAAAAAATCATCTTGAATGATTTCAACATTGTTATAGTTTTCTTTTTTTAAGAAACGAACCATTTGTTCATCTATTTCATAGCACAATACTTTACCGGCAAATTGACTTAATTTTTTGGTTAAAAAGCCAAGACCTGGTCCAATTTCTACAACACAAGAATCTGCTTTTATACCCGCTTTCAAAATAATATTATTTAAGACTACTTCATCCAAAAGAAAATTTTGACCATATTTTTTTTTAACAATCAGGTTGTTTTGCAATAGTATTTGTTTTATTTCTTCTTTATTCATATGATTACTTTTCCCATTCTTATTAATTGTATTATACCATAGAAATGTTAAAAAGTAATCGCATATGCATATATACGATTACTTGTTTTATTTAGTCATCTTCCTCATCATCATTTTCTTCTTCTTGATTTTCATCTACTAATACTAATCCAGCATTGTATTCATCATCAAAATCATCAAAAGCTTTAGCTAAATCATCATCAATTTCGTCTTCTTCTTCAGTTTCTTCATCGTCATCATCACTATCTTGAATTCGATCAATATTGTCATCAATAAAGATGTCATCTTTTAATTCATTTTTCTTAACATCCTCATCATCTTCATAAATATCGTCATAATCGCCACTTTCTTTGTCTAATACAGCAGTTGGCTGACGATCTTTTAAATCCCAACATTCATCACCACAATAAACAAAATAGCCAGATTGCATAAAATCTAACACAAATTGTGGGGCAAGTTCTTTCATCACACTTGCCTTAACCCCTTTAATTTCCATAACTTCTTTTAAAATAGCTGTTATTTTTTGTGGTTTCTTTTTCATATCTAACAATTCAATTGCAATCTCTAATAATGATTTTTCCTTATCTTTACTACCCATATCTATCCTCCACTTTAATTTACTCCCCATTGTTAGTATATTATACTATATTTCCAATTTTTTTGCAAATTAAAAAGGTTATTAATTTATATCAGCCCATTTTAAAAATAAATTATGTGTCAGATTTTGTTCTTTATCTGTTTCTGTTTGATAGACAATCTGTAAACTATTTTCATTAATTTCTAAATACTTTGTATAATTATTCATTGAAAGTTGATAATTAAAATCGGTTGTAAGATGTAAAGTAGTATCCATTCCCATGATATATTCCATTTCCATATTGATTTCACCCATACGTTGAATCATAACTTTATCTTTATATATATCAACTTTTGTATTTGCCTTAATTTGTGTTTCCTCTGTAAAACTGATTTCAATATAATCATCAAATTCTTCATATAAACCATCAGTTATAAAAGATGTCATACTGCCATCACTAACCAATAGTTTGAAATCAACTTCAATTTTCTTCATAAATATACCTCTTTATAAAATTAAAAATATTAAAATCATTACAAGACCAGGTATTCTAAGTGTTCCAACAATTGCAATAGTATATATATTTACAGGAATATTTAAACTAAAATGAGCACCAATAATATTAAAAATAAAAATCATAGCAAGTCCGAGAAGCGTTGATTTTAATAGCCATTTAATAAATTTTAATATTTTCACCGTTGATCACCCATCTTATTTTATGAGAGATTGTTTTTTTATATGTTTATTTTCTGCCATTTTTCATATAATTTTACATCTGTTTGATTATTAGTAAGAGGAGTGATTGATATAGTATTGTGATTAATCGCATATACATCTGAATTACGATCATTGTCGATAGTATTAGCTAGTGGTACTGAGTGCATATAATATAAGCCATCTTCTTTTTGTATATATGAAATTTGAAAAGGGAAAACACCTTGATGCGTAATTTGAATATGATGTGCTACTTTTGGTATATTGATATTTAACACTTTGGCTTGTTTATAAATTTTAGTTCTTCTTATATAACAAATAATATCATCAAAATATTTCATTCCCTCAAGATGATCAACATCACAAGAAATAGCAATTCCCAATATATTATAATTTATCCCCTCACAAGCAGATGCAACGGTTGCAGAATACATAATATCTGTCCCTACATTCAATCCATTATTCACACCAGAAAAAATAACATTCGGCTTAAATTTGAGTAAATGAATAGCCATATTGACACAATCTACCGGTGTACCTGATATACTATATGCTACAACATCTTTAAAAACATCCTCTTCTTTTTTTAATAAAATGCCCTCATGAAGAGTAATTTTATGTGATGTTGCACTCATTTGTTTACTTGGTGCTACCACTAAAATATGATTGGTCAAAACTTTTAATTTTTCTACTAATGCTCTTAACCCTATACTATCTATTCCATCATCATTCGTAACTAAGATTCTTATATCAGAAAGCATTTGGATGATTTTCCTTATACGTTTTTAGAAGAAAATCTAATTCTTTTAATATCATTTTAATTTCTTTATAAGAATAAACTGTAGCTCCAGCAGCCATCAAGTGACCACCACCTCTGTAATGCGTTGCTATTTCATTAATAGGCACAAAACGAGAACGAATTCTAACTCTAATTTCTTCTAAATCAGTCGTTTCTATTTTAGATATATTACTATCTATTTTCCCTTGATCAACAAAAACAGCCCAAATAAGCGACCCTCTAATACTATCTAAACAATTTACTAAATTAGCCGCATCTTCTTTGGTTACATGAAATTTATGCATCAATTCTTTTGTAAAGTAGATATATGCCACTCCATTTTTAGTTTTTTTAAAATGCTGATACACATACCCTTGAAGTTTCAGAGTTTGAGCTTCTTTGATATATAGATTTGTATAAAGTGTATCTGTATCAATTCCATAGTTTAATAAAAATCCAGCATGAGTAAAAACCTCTTCATTGACACCACGATATCTAAACCGCCCAGTATCAGTTGTAATGGATAAATATAAAAACGTTGCAATATCTTTATTTAATTTAAACTTCCACATTTTAAACATTCTCACTAAAATCGAAGCACAAGCTGGTGAGGATGGATCAACATAGTTTATATCAGCATAATCTTCTGAATCATCATGGTGATCAATTTTAATTAAAAAAGCTCCCTTTTCAAAATTACTATTACATATACGAAGGCGGCTTGCGGTATCAACTACAATAACTAAAGCATCATGATATAGTGTTTCATCTACCTCATCAATAATTCCATACTCTTGCAAATAAGGTGGAATTTCATCTCCTACCGCATATACCATTTTATTGGGAAAATTCAATTGAATCGCTTCTTTTAAAGCTCTTTGAGAACCGATACAATCACCATCCGGTCTTATATGACGATGAATAATAATGGTATCATATTCTTTTATTTTATTTAGAATTGCATTTATCATAACTATCTCCTACTAATTCATTTAATGCTTTGATTACTTTTTTCACTTCTTTTAAACTACTTAATGTACATCCGCTTGCTTGAAGATGCCCTCCACCACCAAAAAGCGTTGCAACCGCATTTATATTTAGACCATTTGATCTCAGTTCACAATATACCTCACCATTTTGAGTTTCAGTAAAGTTGGCCCAAACATCAATGCCTTCAATCCCAGCCATAATATTAACCATCCCTCTTGAAATATCAAAAATAGGAAGATTATATTTTAAAACATCTTGATATGTATTGATCAAATAGGCAACTTTATTTTGAGTTACTTTAAATTTTGAAATTAGTTTTGCTTTCAGTTTTACATTATATAACTTTTCTGTATAAATTTTACTATATATTTGTTCAATATTAATATCATACTGCATTAAATAAGAAGCAATATCAAATGTTTTAGAAGAAGTCTGGCTATATCTAAATCTACCACTATCCGTTACTATGCCAGCAAATAAATTTTTTGCCGCTTCTTTATTCATTATAAGTGGTGTTTGTTTGATCAATTCTGCAATAATTCTGGCACAAGATTCACTAGTTGTATCGACATATGCTATATCACCATATTCTCCTTGAGGTAAGTGATGATCAATCTTGATTAAAAAAGAACCCTTACCATATCTATTATCACTAATTAATTTTTCTGATCCACTATCACATACAATTACCAAAGCATTGTGATATTCTTCATCCTTAACATCATCCATTTGGTCAAACCAATTATAACGTTCTACCATATCTCCTGTTACTTTCACACATTTAGTTGGAAAGGTTGCTAAAATAGCATATTTCAGCCCTAATTGCGAACCTAGTGCATCACAATCAGGTTTTGTATGCCGATGAATAATAATAGTATCATACTCTTTTATTTTATTATATATATCTATAAACATCAAATTGCATTCTCCTTAATTTATTATTATAACATAGATAATAAATTTTATCAAGAAAAAGAAAAGCCTTAAGGAAAAACCTTAAAGCTTTTTCATTTTTTATTCAAAATAAACAGTAATTGAAAATACAAAAATTCTTTTTGCAGAAACAATTTTAACAATATTTGTTGCTTCTTCTAATGTAAATGTCATAACCTCTGGTGTACCATTTTGGTTGTATGGAGCTAAAACCGGTGTTGAATCATTTACAGCAACAGTATTAGAGTTAGTAGGATATGTATCTGATTGAGTATACCAATCATGACAAGTAATTTCCACTTTTGTAACTTTTATACCATCTGCAAAAGTTAAAGTCAATTCACCATTATTTTTTGATGCACCCATCTTAAGGAAACCTGATTGGTTTGCATAAGCACCACCTTGACCATTTCCTTCATACACTTTTGTAGCAGTTACTGATGTTAAAGAATTCGCAGTATCACCAACAACATAAGCTGCATTAAAAATTTCTAAAGCAGTGTCTGCAGTTAATGCTGTACCCTTAGCAGTTGTATTATCAAAAGTATAAGTTACCTTTTTTTCGCCAGTTGTTTCTTGTAAAGCTTTTACTACAACAGGGAATTCTTTTGTATAAAGTACATCTTTATATGTATAACTTGCTACAAATACAACTGTTGCATCTGCTTCACCTACTGCAGGACGATTTACACTAACAATTTCACCATTTAAAATCACAACATCTGATACTTCTTTTAAAGACCAAACCAATCCATCCACTGTAGGTAATGAAAAATCATCAGTAACAGTTTCTGGTACATCTAAATTATCAAGAACTTTATTAGCAGTTTCTTCATCAGTTAATGTTGGTAATACATATTCGCCATCACGACCTGCAAAGATTACTCGATAATCTCCACTCCAATCAGATTTAGCATTTCCATAGAAATAGAAATTTAATGTTACTACTTTATCAGTATCTGCAAATTCTGCTAATTCAGCAACTACATTTGAATTATATAAACTAATTTTTTTAGTTGAATCTGTAGCATCTGCTAAATAGTAATAATTACCAGATTTTACTAAAACTCCACTAGCTTGTAAGTAAGCACCATATAAAGCATTGTCCGCAGTATAAGCTAAAACTTCAGCAATTGTAACTTGTTTTGGAGTAGCCATTGTCCAAGTTGTATCTTCTACTAATGTAACTGTTGCACCACTCTTAATTTGAGGAGTACCATTAAATACATCGACTTCACCAATTAATTTAACCGTTTGACCAAGTTTGTAATCGCAAGATGCATAAACTAAAATTGCACCAGTTTCATCTGCAATATAATAATTATTTTTAGAACCAAATAATACTTCAACAACACCTTGAATAGTAACGATATCACCCTTAGCAGCATTTACCGCCTCAGCAACCGTCACGATAGTTTCATTTACTCGAACATTTATTTCTAATGTAACTGTATCACTTGCATCTCCGCATGTAACTGTTGCAACTAATTGTGCGACACCATCTTCAGTAACTACAAGTTTACCATCTTGAACAAGAGTAGCAGGAGTAGTTGCCCAATCAATTGTTACATCTGCAACACTAACAGTAGGGAAAGCAAATTCTTGACCATTATAATTTAAAAGAGCAAATTTTGTGGATTCAAGTTCGGCAATTGCTTTGACAACTTTTTGAGCATCATCTAAACTAGGAGCAGGTGCTTCAACTAAAGTAGAACCATCCCATAATACACGATAAACATCATTACTTGAATATCTATCAATGGTTACTGCATTAATATATACATATTTGCCAACCCATTTATCCATTTCAGCAGCTAGATTAGCATCATCTGTTGCATAGTGGTAAATAGATATTTTTGTTCCTGTTTCTGGATCTTCTAAAGCATATTTATCACCAGGAGCCGCTTCTTCTTTTAATACTTTTGCCCATAATCTATATGTTGCGCCAGAGAAATCTAAGATAGCTTCTTTATCTACAACTTTTCTATTTTCATCTACAGCAGCAGTTAAAGCAGTAGTATATCCTTCAATTGTTGCATCTTCATATCCACAAACAGTAATACCAGCATGAGAATCATTTTCATCTAATTTAGTAACCGCTACTTCGCTAGCAAATTCAATTTGTCCAAAATATGAATACACTCCACCTTGTACACGAACTAAATCTCCAACTTTGCAAGTACTAGAATAGTCACCATATACAACAACTGATTGAGTACCATCAGAAATAATCATAGATTTACTAATTTGAAGTAATACACGTCCATATGTTACGCAGAATAAAGCATTTTTAGAATCATTAGTATTCAGAGCAACACCTCTTTCAACTAAACTATCAATTACAGCTTGTTTTACTTCTAAAATTGACCCCTCTTTATCAACAGAAACTGTTTTTACTCTTAAGGTAAACTCTTTTGTTCCACTAGCAACTTCATCACCAACTGTTTGTGAAGCAGAAACAGTTAAAACTACAACGACATAATCTTTTCCTTCTTCAATTCTTGGATCATCTAGTTCTGGTCTAGTAACAACAGCTTCAAGTTTACCTTCGCTATTTTCTTCAATTTTAACCAAATCTTCTTGATTACTTTCCCATTTAATCTCAACGTCTGGATAATTTACATTTTGTTTAACTAATTCTAAATTAGATGTCACATTTTGTAAAACATCTGAACTAAAGAAAATTTTTCCAAGAACACTATTGACATTTTCTTGAGCTTTTTCTAAAGTTACATCACCACCTGATTCTTCAAGGCATCCAGCAAGTGAAAAACCAAGAAGCGCTATAGCAAAGAAAGCTACAATTTTTTTACCTAATACGGTAATTTTCATACCTTTTTTTCCTCCTAATATTTTTCAAAATAGATTTAATTTTGATTATTTAAATTTTCTTTTACAGAAAAATTAAACCAAGTTTTAGAAGGAGTTATTTCATAACAGAATAAAAATTATAAAATAACTCCAGTTTTAAATTTTTATTCTGCAAACACTACATCATTCATAGTAGTCAAAGCTAATTGTATATGTCCATTTGCATAATTATTTTCAGGTTCAGCTGTCGCACCATTATAATACGTTACAATACCAGTAATTGAGCTAAACGTTTTTCCTATAAAGTATGAACCTGATAAAATTTGTGAACCTGTTATTGGATCTTTTAATAAAACATTTTGATCAATTCTAACATTCAATCTTTGTGTTTGACCTTTTGCATCTTGATATTCACAATATAAAGTAATAGCAGATGAATTATCAGCATCTTTATATCCTGTTACTTTTAAATGATTCACTTTAACTAAAGTACCTATTTTATCATAAGCGTAAATATCATTAATTGCTTCACAAGTTTCATCTATAACTGCAATTTGATCTTTCGCATCGAAAGTATATACTTTTATTTTACTATCGCTTGTAAGGTCGGTAATTTGTAAAGAACCATAGTAATATCCAACCTTTGCTGTAATTTGTACATATGCACCCTCAATTAATTTAGAAATGGAATTATAACCACCATACACATATATACCATAATATTTTCCTGTAGTTTCATCATATTGTTGGATATAAGCATTTGTTTGACCATTTTTTCTCACTACAACACCACTCACTTTGATAAGTGGAGAAGTAAACCCATTACGTGATGCGTCAATTGCTTCTTCAGTACCATAAGTTTCTCTAATTTGTTTAATAGACATTTCTTTGGCTTCGGTTGAATAATCATAATCTTTATCAACTTCACCATATATTCTTAATTTCTTTATTGAAATATCAAAAATAGCATCTGTAAAATATTTACTATATTGCGTACCATCCGCTGATTTAACATAGGCATATCCATATTCAGCAAGTTCTAAATTTAAAAGTCTAGAATCTCCATCTGGATACACAAACCAAACCCATGCCAAATACCTACCTGTAGTATCCAATCTTTGCGTTAAATCTTCTGCTTGAAGAACTACTTTAGCACCACTTGCTAGTTCAGTTTCAAATTTTTTCTTGTTATATGTTGATGCCGCAAATCCCCAAGGCTCAATTCGATATGTTGATTCTGGTGTATTGATGCCATTGTAACGAGCTGTAAATTGAGTACCATCACTAGTTTTAAAAATTGTTGTATCTCCATCTACATAACGGATTGGTGTAACCTCACCAATACCATCTTTTATAAAATCTTTACCTTCGTATGATTGTGTTAATTTTAATTTATCTGTTTGTGGAGTCTTCCAATCATAATTGTCACTAGTATAATTATTTTTATTGGTATTATCACAACTAACAAAAACAAATAAACCAATTAAAACAAAAATAGACAATAATATTTTTTTCATTATACATACCTTTAATAAAATTTAAGCTTTAGAATTAATCATTCATAATTGAGTTATAAGCATCTGTATATGCTTTATCTACTGTCATACTATCTCCATATAAGATTTGTTGTACAATGGTTTCTGCATTATCTCTTGCTTTTGATGAACCTGGGAATGCTACATTTGTATAAAACCATTGAGATTGTGCTAATCCTGCTTCTTTGGCTTTTGCTGCTAATGTTTGAATTCCTTCTACTACACTTCCATCATCTGCTATGATATTTCCTTTTATATGATTTTGATATTCTTCTGAATTTAATACATCATATCGAATTGGAAAATAAGATGTTTCTAATGCCCATTTTAATGCTGATTCATAACTTACCATATGCTTTAACCATAACCATCCTCCTAGTTCTTCTTTTGCATCACTACATTTAAATAATGATACATTTGTTCCTTGTTGGATGACTTGACCATTTTCTAAATCCTTTTGTGGCACTGCTGATACTCCTGTTGTAAATTTTACTCCTGTTGCAGCTTGCCCATCATTGTATGTTGCCCCTGCACTTGAACCTATTGTCATGATACATTGTCCTGCTTTAAATGCATCTGAACAATAATCTGTTCCAAATGCTGTTGATGTTGCAATATTGCCTTTTTTGAATTCTTCTAAATACCAATTCATTGATGCTTTTGATTTTAATACATCTGCTTCTACTGCCCCAAATGCATTATATATTCCTTTTCCATTTGCATCAAATGATGTATATACTGCACCATATTGTTGAGTTAAAGTGATAAATAAATTCGCTTCTGAATCATATCCTAACGCATATACTTTACCTGGATTTGCTTTTATTGCTTCTGCATATTCTGTTGTTTTCTTATATGCTTCTGCTACTTCTATTACTTCATCCCATGTCTTTGGTACTTCCCATCCATATTTCGTAAATATATCTGCATTATAATACATCAATTCTGTTGATTTATTAAATGGCATTCCATATCTTGTTCCTGCTGTATCATATATTGTTCCTTCTGCCCAAAAACCTTCTATAAATTGTGCTTGTTCTTCTTTACTCATTCCATTTACTGGATCATTGATATATTTATCTAGTGATTGTAATGCTTCTCCTTCTAGATATAATGATATATGATCTGGATATGTTTGTGCTGCTGTCGGTGCTATTCCTCCTGCGATTGCTGATGTAATTGTATCTCTTAATGTATTGTAATCTCCATATGATACTAACTTTACTTTGTAATCTGGATTTTTAGCCTCAAAATCTGCTTTGATTTCTTCTAATACTGTTGTCAAAGCGGCTCCATTAGCATGCCAATATTCGATTTCTATACGATCATCGTCATTACCACCGCCACAGCCAGTAGCAACAACCCCACAAATAACTAATAATAAGAAAAGTGCAATCTTATTCAGTTTTTTCATCTTTGTAAATTCTCCTTTTTTATTTTTCAAATTTATATTTCTAAAACAAAATTGTTTGTTTTAGCCCTTAATACCGCTACGCGAAACCCCACGCATAATATATTTTCTTAAGAAAATAAACATAATTAGAAGTGGTGCTAAAACCGCAGTAGCTGCTGCCATTTGTCTACCTTGTGTAGAACGGCCTTCACTATCTGAAAATGAGTTTCTTAAACCATTACTGATTAAACGCATATCCTCGCTTTGAGTTACCATTGTAGGCCAAACATATGCATTCCAAGAACCCATTAATTTTAAAATCGTAATTGTAATTAATGTTGGCATTGCAATAGGAATCATAATTTTTAATAAATATTTAAAATTACTAGTTCCATCAACTTTTGCCGCATAATATAATTCATCAGGAATTTGTTTAAAATTTTGTCTTAACAAATATATATAATATACACTAATCAAGAAAGGTACAATCATTGCCCAATAAGTATCCATCCCCCTCATATATTTAACAACTGTAATATAATTTGAAATAACCATCATTTCGCCTGGAATCATCATTGTTGCTAAAAAAAGGGTAAATATAATTTCGCGACCTGGAAATTTAATTCTAGAAAAAGCAAAAGCCGCCATTACAGTAGTTACAAGAGTTCCAATGGTTGAGAAAAAACCAACCACTAAAGTATTATACATTAAACGCCATAAATTAAACCGAATCGATCCAGATACATCTACTTGATAATTTTTTATATTTAAAATATATTTATAATTTTCCCATGCAAACTCTTTAGGGAAAAAAGTTGGTTTAACAAGACTAATTTCTGCTTCTGTTTTTAAAGAAGTAATAATCATCCAATAAAATGGTAATACCATAAACAAAGCTAAAATAGTTAAAAAACCATAGCATATAATATATCTAATAATTTTAACGGCTTTTTCTTTCCGAATAATTTCTTCAACATTTTCAACATATACTTTATTTTGTGGACATCTTTGATAGTTTTCATAAGCTTTATTTGTTTTTCTTAAAGCCAACATACAAATTAAAAATGATACAAATAATACGAGTAATAAAATTAACATTGTTATCACCTCTAATAGTGGACACGTTTTTTACCAACAAGATTATTAATCAAGGTAAAAAACATAATAATTATAAATAATACCACAGCTCCTGCTGCCGCATATCCCATCGTGGTACCACCCTCTTTGGTTTTTTTATAAATATACCAAACAACAGTAGCCATATTATTTCTTTGACCAACCGATTGAGCATTATCACCAAAAATAGCAACAACTGATGTATATTCTTTAAAAGCACCAATAAAAGAAGTAATTAAAAGATAAAAAATCTGCGGAGATAAAAGTGGTACTGTAATTTTAGTAAAAATTCTCATCTTTGATGAACCATCGATTTGAGCAGCTTGGTAGTATTGTTTGTCGATTCCCTGAAGGGCGCTTAGCAAAATCAAAATTTTAAATGGTAGCGAATTCCAAACAATATATACCATTAATACAATCATTGAAGTAAACCATTGAGGAGTAAACAAAGTATTATCTGGGCTAAAGAAACCTTTTCCAAGAGTTGTAGCTAAGTTATTCCCCCCTAGCCAGTTTACCATATTACCACCCAAATTGGTGATTATAGTATTGGCCAGTCCTTGGTGACTTTCAAAAATAACAGAAAATACCATCCCTATTGCAATTGTATTTGTAACATAGGGTAAAAAGAAAATTGTTTGAAAAAACTTTTGCAACGGTTTAATGGAATTTAGTGCCACCGCAATAAGCAGCGATAAAATAATTGATAAAGGAACAGAAACAAAAACAATAACAAGTGTATTGACTAAACACGTTCTAAAGATATTACCCGTAGCAAATAATTTAGCATAATTGGCAAATCCCCATTCTGCATGTTTACCTGTCATATAGTTATATTCTTCTTTAAAAGAGATAATAAATGTATTAAACAGCGGATAAAAAGTAAAAATTGCCATTAAAATTAAAGCTGGTGATAAATACAAAATACCTCTTAAAAAGTTTATACTTTTCTTACCTTCTACCATATTACTGAAGTCTCTTTTCTGTTAATTTATCAAAAACATAACATTTATTAGGTTTAATTGAAACCTTAACAATTGTTTGTTCATGAACAGGAATATCAGAATCTATAATAAAACGAAATGTTTCTTTTTCAGTATGAGGATTAGTAGCAATAAGCGATTTATCACGACCAATATGTTCAATTTGTTTAACATTGATTGTCAATTCTCCTTCGGGATTGATTTCAAATCCTTCTGGTCTTATGCCAATTGTTACATCTTGGTTTTCAAGTTTGCTATCCCCAATTCTTTCATCCCCAATATATAAACCGCCATCTAATATTTTTCCAGAAAAAATATTAATTGGTGGTGTTCCTAAAAATTTTGCAACAAATTGGTTAATTGGATTTTCATATACACTTTGTGGACGTCCTTTTTGTTGTTCTAATCCCGATTTCATTACAACAATTTCATCGGAAATACTCATAGCTTCTTCTTGATCGTGAGTAACAAAAATAGTAGTTATTCCCGTTTCTCTTTGAATTCTTTTAATCTCTTCACGAGTTTGTAAACGAAGTCTCGCATCAAGATTAGAAAGAGGTTCATCAAGTAACAATACTTTAGGTTCTTTTACAAGGGCTCTGGCAATAGCAACCCGTTGTTGTTGACCACCCGATAATTGTTTAGGTTTCCGATCTAACAATTCTTCAATACCTACAAGTCTTGCATATTTTTGTGTTCTTGCAAGGGCTTCAGCCTTTGGTAAATGCATATTTTGTAACGGAAACATAATGTTTTGTCTTACTGTCATATGTGGATATAAAGCATAATTTTGAAAAACCAACCCAATTCCACGCTTTTCAGCAGAAAGTATTGTTACATCTTCATCTCCGAAAAAAATCTGGCCCGATGTAGGTTCTAACAAACCAGCAATCATATAAAGCGTTGTTGATTTACCACAACCAGAAGGACCAAGTAAACCGATTAATTTTCCAGAAGGTATCGTAATATCCAAATTATCGACTGCTCTTACTTCAGAATTTTTATCGGCAAATATCTTCGTTAAGTTTACTAAGCGAATGTCCATAAAATTATCCTCCCAATTTAGAATATTGCAAATAAATTAGCAATTTTTATTTACCATACTTATTTTATCATATTTTGCTTTTTTTTGCAAATTATATAATCTTTATTTCTTTTTAATTTGTTTTATGCAGAATAAAAAAGGTTATTTTTAATAAAAAACAAAAAAAGATAGATTCTTTCTATCTCTTTTTGTTTATCAATTTTTTCCTATCTAAAGAATATAATCCAAACAATTAATAAGACTATAAAAGCACATGCTATTCCTACTACTGTCTTTAAAGCTTTTCTTGCTACTCGAATTAAACCAACTACTGATAAAAAAGAAATTGCTAAGACTACTAAAAATTTTAAAAAACCTGGTAAATTTAGAAAGGGATTTAAAATATAATCAGAAACAGTATCACCAAAATTATTAATCCAATCAATTATTTTTGAAATAAACATTATAGCCTCCTTTAATTGCTAATTTTCCTTGCATCTATTGCTCTTTTTAATGTCAATTCATCTACGTATTCAATATCACCACCAGCAGGAAGACCATATCCAATTCTTGAAATAGTAAGATTATCTTTTTTAAGAATTTTTTCTAAATATAATGCAGTAGTTTCACCATTCGGAGTAAAACTAGTAGCAATAATAACTTCTTTTGTATCATTTAATCTTTTTTCTAAACTATCAATATTAAGATCATCAGGTGAAACACCATCAAGTGGTGAGATTAAGCCACCAAGTATATGATATAAACCATTATATTGAGCTGTCTTTTCAACTGCTAAAACATCCTTTGTATCACGTACTACCATGATTTGTTCTTTATTGCGATAAGCATTATTACAAATATGACATATATCTAAATCGGTAAGCATTCCACAAATTTTGCAATGTTTTACATTTTCTTTTGCTTTAACAAGTTCATTAGATAACTCTTTTACATCATCTAAAGACATTTTTTCAATAATATAATAAGCATATCTTTGGGCTGTTTTTTTTCCTACTCCAGGTAATTTTTCAAAACAACTAGCAAGATTATCTAAAAATTTTGTTTCACTCATTTTACTTTATCAAAACTTCTAGAAGCCGCCTAATAAAGATTGATATTTAGACATTTTTTCAGCAGTAAATTGATCTATTTCATCACCAGCTTGACGAGTTGCCGCAACAATCATATCTGCTAACATTTCTAAATCATCCTTAGTATTTGCTTCAAATCCTTCTTCAAATATAATTTGTTTTAAATTTCTATCCCCCATTACAATAACAGTAACCGGACCACATGTCGTTTTAAACTCAGTATTCATAATCTCTTCTTGAGTTCTCTCCATATCTTTTTTCATTTGTTGCATTTTTCTTAACATTGCTTGATTCATCATTTATCTTTCCTCCTCTTCTACAATCGCACTTCCAAAAAAGGCCTTTGCTTGTTGAAGCGGTTTTTTTGGAAGGGTATTCATTTGATTATAATTTACAGTTACAACGTTTAATTCGGGATTATGAATAGGCGATAATTTAGGATATTTAATTCCTACTCCATATTGGCCAATATATTCACTACGTTTTTCTTGCCAAGTATTTTCTGGTAAAGCCAAAAAATCATAATCTTTCCCAAAAGTAATTCTTAAAACTTGTTTAGCATCCACATAATTTTTAGGTTCCATTAAATGATTACAAATTGTTGCACTCGGATATACTATCAATATTTCATGTTTACCATTAGCAACCATTTTGCCATCTAATAAAATTTTTGCCACTGGTGCTAAAACATAGCCTACCTTATCTTCTAATTTAGACCACGCATGAATTAAACGTGCTTTTTCTTCACGACATTCAAGTTCTCTTGCTTCATGCAATATTCGTTCTACAATGCGAATATCATAAACATTCTTAATTCTTTGAAGAGTCTTGGTTTCATTCGTTTCAACAACTCTAGGTTCTTCTTTTGGTCTTGTATATTCAGTTTGAACTTTCTCAACTGCTGCTTCTGTTTTTGTTTCTACTTGCTTGGTCATTTCTTTATTTTCATTGTTTGGTTTAACCAATTGTTTCATTTTTGATAAATCTTCTTTAATCGCATCTTCACTATTTTTTAAATCATCAATTTGAGTTTGCACATCATCGAACATTTTATCATATATATCATTTTTATTATTTAAATTGATTTGTTCTATTTTGGCAAACACTTTGTTGATATTTTCTTCTTGTATATGATTTATTTCGTTAATAGTTGTAATTTCATTATTGATATTATTAATATTATTGGTATTTTCGTTCATTTTATCCGCTATTCTATTCACATTAGCAATCAACTCATTTACCATTTGTTCAATATTTGTATGATTACTAGTATCTTCTAAATCAAATCCTAATTCATCTTTTAAATCTACATGAGATTTTTTTACATTTTCTTGAATGGTTTGAATTAAAACAAAATAATTTTCCTTCAATTCATTGATTTCATTAATTATTTCTTCTTTATCTAAATCAATGGCCTGATGATCTTCTTTTTGGATAAACGTTTCTACATATTCTTCAAGACTTTTCATTCGTTGTTCAAGATTTAAATTTAAGAATGCTTTTAGTTTTTCTTCATCTATCTTATGTAAATTCTCACTTTCTAAATTCTTCAATTTTTCTTCTAAATGACCAATTTGCATTTGAAGGGTAGATTTATCTAATTCATTATTTGTTCCCTCATTAGATAAATCATGGGAAGGATTTAATTTTTCTTCTATTTCTTTTAGTTTTTCGCTGACTTCTTCAATCTTTTTAGAGTCAATTTCTTGATTGGTTGTATTTAAAACTCTAATTTTATCCTCAATATTATCTAAGCGAAACATTAAGTCAGTTGGTAAAGCAGCATTTTTAGATGATACATCTTCTAAAAGATCTAATTTGGATTCAATTTTTTCTTTAAATTCATCAATTTTTGCTTTTTCTAAATCGGTTGCAACCTTTTTAATTCTGTTATCTAAATTTGTAAACTTATTATCTAAATCTTGATTATTTACAAACCCATCTTTGGTTTCTTTTTCTCCAACTACTTCTTCAAGTTTATGAATTTTACTTAATACATCAATATCTTCAGATGCGGAATTAATGATTTTCATAACTCCTACTTCTAAATAAATTTTTTGGGAATTAGTAAAACGAATTTTATTTTGAACATCTACTAAAACATCAATATAATAAAACAATTCACTAGTTGTCACATCAGATGCAAGTTCTTTGAATGCTTCATTATCATATATATATTTATGAACTAGTTCATCGTTAACACTTTTATATAATAAAATATCTCTACAAAATTGAATAATCCCCCCAACAAGACGGCTGACCTCTTTTCCCATACTAATCAACTCGTTAATTAAATAAATACTATGTGTAGCATCTTTCTTTTTAAAAGAACGAATTAATTCAATTAATTTATAATTAGAAATTCTTCCTGTCACACTATTGATATCATCAACTGTAATTTCACCATTAGAAAAAACACTTGCTTGGTCTAAAATTCCTAAAGCATCTCTCATTCCTCCATCGGCTGCTTCTGCAATCGCACTAAGGGCTTCTTCATGAATGACCATTTTTTCATTAGATGAGATGAGTTGTAATTCTTCTTTTAATTCTTCTAATGTAAATTGTTTAAAATCAAATCTCTGACATCTTGATAAAATGGTTGCTGGAATCTTATGCGGTTCAGTAGTTGCCAGAATAAAAATTACATGTGATGGTGGTTCCTCTAATGTCTTTAATAAAGCATTAAAAGCTGCAGTACTTAGCATATGTGCCTCATCGATAATATATACTTTTTTTCGTAAAACACTTGGTAAAAAATTAACTTTTTCTAGAATTTCTCGCATTTCATCAACACCATTGTTACTTGCCGCATCTAATTCAACAATATCGGTTGTTTCATTATTTATAATTGCAAGGCAATTTTTGCAATGATTGCAAGGCTCTCCATCTATTTGATTCTCACAATTCACAGCTTTCGCAAAGATCCTAGCTATCGTGGTTTTACCAATCCCCCTAAGTCCACTAAAGATATATGCATGTGAAGTTTTATTTTCCATTACCGCATTTTTCAATGTCTGTACGACATGCTTTTGACCAATCACTTCTTTAAAAGAAGATGGTCTATAACTTCGATATAACGCAACATATGCCATAATTTTTCCCCTTTCATTTTCAAAAACGCTAGTTAGTATATTATACCACATAAATGAAAAAAACGCAAACCTTTTATTCATATTAGAATTATCCATCATATTCTATTAAAAAGATTGATTCTTTTCAAAAAAACAATTCAGAAACAATATATATTAGATACTTTTATACAATCAAAAAGAAACCAAAGTTTTCTTTGGTTTCTTTTAATTTTCATTGACTATTTATTATCCTTTTTGCCTTCTTTTATAATTTCGCTTGCTGAAAGTGCTAATCCTGCAAGACCTTGAAGTTCAGAAGGAATGATAATTTTAGTAGATTGTCCATCAGCAACTTTTTCTAATGATTCATATGCTTTAAGAGTTAAAACACCTTTATCAACATCAACATCTTTAATCATTTTTAATCCTTGGGCAGTGGCTTCATTGACTTTAACAATCGCCTCAGCCTGACCTTCAGCTTTGCGAATAGTAGCTTCTTTTTCTGCTTCAGCTCTTAAAATAGCAGATTCCTTCTCCGCTTGGGCTCTCAAAATTTCTGATTCTTTGATTCCTTCAGCTTTTAAAATAGCCGCCTTTTTCTCACCTTCTGCAAGTAAAATTGCCTCACGTCTTTCACGTTCTGCTCTCATTTGTTTTTCCATAGCGTCACGGATATCTTTAGGAGGCATAATATTTTTGACCTCAACTCTAAATACTTTTATTCCCCAAGGATCTGTTGCTTCATCTAAAATTTCACGCATTTGTTCATTAATGATGTTTCTACTTGTTAAAGATTGATCCAAATCTAAAGAACCAATGATATTCCGAATCGTAGTAGTTGTAAGATTATCTAAAGCCCTAAGAGGTTTACTCACTCCATATACATATGATTTGGCATCACTAATTTGATAATACACAACTGTATCAATTTGCATTGTAACATTATCTTTCGTAATAACAGGTTGAGGATCAAAATCAATCACTTGTTCTTTTAAACTCACTTTACCAATTAATCTTGGTGTATCTAATTTGCCACCTGAAAGTGGAACATTAGGATCACTGGCAATTCGGTCGATAAATGGCACAAGAAAATGTACTCCTGTTCCCCAAGTTTTGTAATACTTACCAAGTCGTTCCACTACATATACTTGAGTTTGAGGAACAATTTTAATACCTTTTATGATAACCAGTAAAATTACAAGTAAAATTACTGCTAGTACAATTACAGTAATTGTACCTCCTGTTGTCGAAACTAAAAAATTAAATAGATTTTTCATTTATACCTTTCCTTCCTTTTTATTTTTATTAATTTAAATTGATTTCCTTTATTTTATCTACAATCATTTTATTACCAATAATTTCTGTTATAATAACTTTATCTCCAACAAGAAAATTATTTTCTCCTTTAGAAATAGCAGGCCATTTTTGAAATTCTACTTTAATTTCTCCTTTTTCACCAGCCATTATATCTTTAGTAACAATTGCAACCATGCCAACATATCGATCAACATTGGTCAAAACTGTCTGATTATCACTGATTTTCTTCACAAATGGCCGAGTTGCTAAAACAAATATTGCACTCACAACCGCAAAAATTAAAATTTGAGCCCAAATTGGCAATTCCAATACTGCACACACAATTCCAGCAATTCCTCCTGCGGCAAACCAAATAGAAACCAAATTGGCAGTTTCAAATTCTATTATGATGGCAGCAATCACAAAAATAGCCCAAATAATAATCATTGCAATATTTAATGTTTGAAGCGTCATAAAATTAAACATCTTTTGCCACCTCCTTTGTATCAACGATTAGCATCTTTAACCCTGTATTCCATTTTGCTGAAAATTTATATGCTGTTTGAATATTAAAATCTAAATTCAAATGCTTCTCTAGTTCTAAAATTAACTTTTTATTATTTATTCTACCAAAACTTGGTTTCATTGTTAATTCATAAACATCTTCTCTTTCAACTACTTTACGTAAAATATCATCTTTGGTTACTTTTCTCATTACTAGAGTTTTGTTATCTAAATCAAAACCAACAGCAATTCCTAATGCATTATCAAATAACAAGGCTGCTTGTTTACTAAAAGTGATATTATTACTATAAATGGTTACAGCATTTGTATTTTTTTCTTTATTTATCCATTCTATATTCATATTTTTACCTCCTTGCTATTATTATATACCATTTAGTGTATTTTGTCAACAAAAATGTATATTATGTATTAAATGTACTTCAAGTTTCTAAGATAACCAATCTGATATTTTTGTGAAGTAAAACTCTTTTTATTGATAAACTATAACTTTTTTGTTATAATATAAACAATGGAGGTTTTTATGAATACAAAAAAAGTAAAGACAATTAGGACTTTAATTGTAGTAATTGTCTGTTCAATTATTACAATAGGGGTGACCGTAGGTATCTGTTGCTACAATTATTATGGTTATATAAATTATAAAAAACTATATTTAGAAGATTATTTTGATCAAAATGAGGGAACAAATCTATCTACACAAGAAAAAATTCAAAAAGCAGTAAAATGGGATGCTGATGTTTATACCGATAAATTAAATATTCAATATCGTGACCCAATTACTAAAGAATTCATTACGGAAGATAAAGTTTCCAATGATGAAGCAGAAAATGTTAATGCTTACTATGAAAATTATGTCCTACACTTACCAAAATATTTTGATATTAATTTTTATAAAGTTTTAACATCTTATTATGACAAGGAAACAAAGAAAACCGAACTAAGTGTTGCACATTATTTTTATTTTTCTAATATCAATTACAATCAAATAAAAGATTTTAGTCCTCAATATATTTATATGACCTTCGTTGATGGTGTTGGTGAAGAAAGCGACTTGGCCTTACAAGAAGCACTTGATGAAATGAGTGAAAATGAATTATCGGTTGGTAATGTCTCTTCAATTTATTATTATTCGCTAACAAGTTCTGATAATCAAGATGTTCTTGCTACATACTCATTATATGATAATCCAAGAGATGTTTATGAAGATGATGAAGATGAAGATAAATCTTATTATATTTATCAAAATCGTTGTGCAAAAAGTTATGATAATAATACTGTATTTGGTCAAACAAGAGAGCTAACCTTCTGTGTTTATTACATAAACGATTCTGATGAAGGTGATAAAGAATTGATCAATATTGTTGAAGGAACGTTTACTCCCGAATTAAACGATGAAGATGAAATTTTAACAAATGAAGAATTTAAGGCTTTAAATTCTAATTACAAAGGCTATAATAAAGAGTTCTATCAAGATAGTTACAATGCATTTATTCGACCTAAAATAATTAAAACAGGCTTATTAACATTTGGAATTACCTTATTATTATGTGGCTTACTTGCTTTTATTTGGTTATATGAACCAAAAGCAACAGAAAATGCTAAATCTAAATCAACAAAAAAGAAACGCTAAAAGATGTGTCTTATAAGGATTTTTTAGAAAGTTTAAAAGGATAACGAAAAAATTTCGTTATCCTTTTAATATTTGCCTTACAAATCAACTCATTCAAAAAGGATATCAACCCAACAAATTGGCATTTGATTATCTCTTTTTCCTTTGTTCAGGTCATTCCTTATACATTGCTTCAAATAACTTTTTTAAAAATTCTCTATCCTCTATATCTTCCACAAGAAGCATTTCTTTTGCACCTTCATAGGGAAGTTCTCTTTGTGCTTCGTTCATAAATGATATGGCAGATGGCGTAGGTTTTACAAGCAATCGGTTGTCGTAAATACCACCAATCACCTTACCATTATAATACAAAACGTATTCGCCCATCATAGCACGGACAGAAAGATTATTACATTGTTCTAAAACAAAATCTTTATATTCTTTGCTACTTGCCATAAGTATCCTCCGTCAATTCTTATTGATTGATGAGTATATTTAGTCGTTTCGTGGGGGTAAAATTTTTCAATTTAAATTTCTATGAGAACAGCGATAATTTAGTATTTTTTAAAATTCACAGTTCTTAGGAGTTCTTGGATAAGGAATAACATCTCTTATATTTTCCACTCCAGTTAGATACATAATTAATCTTTCGAATCCCATTCCAAATCCTGAATGAATACATCCACCATATCTTCTTGTATCCAAATACCAACTGATTTCATCTTTATCAATATGAAATTCTTTCATTCTAGCAAGAAGTTTATCTAAATTTTCTTCTCGCTGTGAGCCTCCCATCAATTCTCCTGCCTCAGGTACAACCAAATCGACTGCCGCAACCGTTTTTTCATCGGTATTTAATTTCATATAATACGCCTTAATATCTTTAGGCCAATCAGTAATAAAAACCGGACCTTTAAAATATTCAGTAATATATTTTTCGTGTTCTTTTGCGATATCTTCACTATATTGAGGTTCAAACTCCCATGTTCTATTGGCCTTTTTCAAAATATCAATTACATCATGATGGCTAATCCTTACAAATTTGCTATTTAACAAATTCTGAAGTTTTGTCTTTAACCCTTTTTCAACAAATTGATCACAAAAAGTAATTTCTTCTTTACACCTTTCCATTACAAATTTTACAATATATTTTAACATCTCTTCTTCAATATCCATTAATCCATTTAAATCACAAAAAGCCATTTCGGGTTCAATCATCCAAAATTCATTCGCATGCGTTTTAGTATTAGAATTTTCTGTTCTAAAAGTAGGCCCGAAAGTATATATATCAGAAAAAGCCATCGCAAAAGTTTCTCCATGTAATTGCCCTGAACCTGTAATAAAGGCTTGTTTACCAAATAAATCTTTGGAAAAATCAACGCTTCCTTCCTTATTAAATGGCAATTTATTTACATTTAAAGTTGTAATTTTAAACATTTGATCAGAACCTTCACAGTCTGCACATGTAATAAGAGGAGTATGGACATATACATAACCTCTATCTTGAAAATACGAATGTATGGCATAAGCAGCCGTACTTCTTATTCTAAAAACAGCCGAAAAAAGATTGGTTCTTGGTCTTAAATGTGCAACCTCTCGTAAAAATTCTCTAGTATGTCTCTTAGGCTGAATTGGGTAATCTTCCGGACAATCTCCTAAAAGCTGAATTGTAATAGCATGTAATTCTAATGGTTGCTTCAATTCAGGAGTAAGTTTAACAATTCCTTTTACATAAACAGAAACACCTACTCTAAATTTAGAAATTTCTAAAAAATTACTTATTTTCTCATCATATACTACTTGAACTGACTCAAAAAATGAACCATCATTTACATTTAAAAAACCAAATTGTGCTTGAGAGCGATTACTCCTAACCCATCCATAAATTTCAACTTCTTTTTGACTAAACGTATCTTTTTGGTTGAATAACTCTTTTACTCTTGTTCTTTTCATAAAATACCTCCTAATAAAATAAAAAATCCTTAGGTATACATCTACCTAAGGACGATAAATCGCGGTGCCACCTTAGTTCAAAAAACAATTCAAAATTGATTTTTGCCCTCTTATCCTTTAACGCAGGATTGACGAATAGTTCTACTCAAATGCTTAAACATTCTTTCTTCTATTTGCTCCAAGTGTTCTTTCAATTATAATTCTTCCTAATTTTTCACTCTCATTAGGTCACTTATATAAGAATTATATATTTACTTTTCTTATCAACGCATTTAATAAAAAGATTATATTATATTTTATCCATTTTGTCAAATTTAATTCTTTATTTTCCTAAACAAAACTTTGAAAAAAGTTCATCAAGTAAACTATCTGTACTGGTTTCTCCTATAATTTCACCTAAATATAGCCATGCTTTTCTTAAATAAATATCAACAAAATCAATTTGATATCCTTCTGAAATGACATTTATGGCCTCATCTAATGCAAGTATTGCATTATTTAATTTTTCAATTTGTCTTGCATTACTAATATAGGTTATATCTTTATTAACAATATGATTTAATTTTAATTTTGTTACAATCGCTTCTTCTAACTTTTGAATGCTTTCTTCTTCCATTGTGCTGATGGTAATAAAATGTTTTTGTGGCAGTTTTATTTTTTGTAGTAAATCGGATTTATTAACAACAACTAAATGACATTTGTCTTTTATCAAATTAAAAATTTCTTCATCTTCTTTTTGATAAGAAGTACTTCCATCTAAAACAAATAAAACAATATCAGCTCGATCCAAAGCCTCTTTGGATTTTTCAACACCAATTTGTTCTACTACATCTTTAGTTTGTCTAATTCCGGCTGTATCTATTAAATTTAAAGTAACCTGATCTAATTGAATGCTAGATTCTACAATATCCCTAGTTGTACCAGGTATATTGGTTACAATCGCTTTATTTTCCTTCAAAATAGCATTTAAAAGACTACTTTTTCCAACATTAGGACGTCCGACAATTACAGTATTAATTCCATTTTTTAATAATTTAGCACTCATTGAATTAAAAAGCGTCGTTTGTAATTCGGATTTTATCTTTATAATTGCAGGTAATATGTCATTATTTGTAATTTCTATCACATCATCATATTCAGGATAATCGATATTAACAGATATTGTTGCAATAATATCTAGTAGTTGTTGTCTTTTGTTTAAAATGAAACTACTAATTTTTCCATTTAAAGCATTGGTGGCCATTTTTAAAGCCATTTTATTTTCAGCCGTTATTACATCCATCACTGCCTCTGCTTTCGTTAAATCAATTCGTCCTGCTAAAAAAGCCCTTTTTGTAAATTCACCAGCCTGTGCAGCTCTTGCACCAAGGGTTACTAATAGTTCAAATATTTGATTGGTTACAAACAATCCACCATGACAATTGATTTCAACTAAATCCTCGGTTGTATAGGATTTAGGTGATAAAAAAACAGATACCAATACTTCATCAATTATTTGATTGGTTGTTTTATCAACAATATGCCCATAATGAATTGTGTGAGATTTTACTTTAGTTAAATCTTTCCCTTTAAAAACTTGATTGACAATTTCTAAAGCTTTTTCTCCACTAACTCTGATAATAGAAATCGCTCCTGGACTTTGGGAAGTAGATATTCCTACAATTGTATCATCAAAAACTTTCATTTCTACACCTCTTTTATCATTATATCAAAAAGCTTACTATTATGTATCATTTTTACATATTATTAACTGAAGTATTGTTATTTTTCCCCAACAATTTAAATTATAGAAAAAGAAAAGAAAAGTGTAAACACTTTCAAAAGCATAAAAAAAATATTATTTTCTAAAACGTATTATAATTTAAGTACTCTTTGTGATATTCCTACCATAATTACAAAGAGAATCCTTAATTTTTATTCAATTCTCGTTTCTTTTTAAAATAAAATACTTACCCCCAAAAGGGTAAGTATTTTATTTTTTATTCATTATTTGATTTAGAAGCATTTTTAGGTTCAATCACCAAATACCTTCTTGGTTCAATTCCCTCCGAATGAGTTGTAACATCTTTCCATGTTGAAAGTTTTGTATGAATCACTTTTCTTTCATAGGCATTCATATATCTTAAATTTACAGGAATCTTAGTTTTAGAAACCTCTCTTGCAATTCTTACAGCCATTTTTTCTAATTTTTCATCACGATTCTTACGATAATCACCAATATCTACCTTGACAATTAAACCACTTTCAGTATCACGATCAAAATATTGATTAACAATTAACGATGTAACATATTGAAGTGCTGCCAAAGTTTGCGAATTATGACCTATTAATGCCCCATTTGCATCAGCTGTAGTAATTGCATACTCGACTATATTATCACGCATTTTTCTTTCAACATATCCATCAATTTGCGCTTCTCTTAAAAATGTTTCTAAAAAATCTTTACCTTTTTTTACAGGATTAGCATCTACCATTACTTGAACTTGTATTTCTTCTCTTGAATCTACATTTTCACTGATAACATCAAAATACATATCCTCTTTGGCAACCCCTAATTCCTTTACTGCTAATTCTTCAATTTCAGTTAGGCTTTTACCAATATACATTTTTTCTTTCATAATATTAACTCTTTCCTTTATAGTTTTTTTCTTAATTTTTCCATTCGCTTAGCATTCGTCTTGCTATTAATAGCCATTTGTGCCATAGAATATAAATTACCAATACACCAATAAATACCCAGACCTGCTTTACTTGTAAAAACAAACAATCCCATCATCAACATCATCATATACATCATCATTTTCATTGAAGTTTGAGCGCCACCTTTTGTTTGCTCGTATGATTGTCTGCGATATGCTGGAATATCTGCTTGTGATTCTTGTTGATTTTTCTTTTGTCTTCTTTGTGAAATCCATTGACTTAAAAATTGTGTACCAATTACGACTACAACTAGTATAATAATACCAATAAATTGACCAGTTCCTGCTGTTCGATCTTCAAATAAATTAATTCCTAAAAAGCGAGGATTGATTTCATTAGCCCAGTCATTTTTATAAATAGTACCTTCATATGCAATTGTATAAGGAATTCTAGATACAGCTCGATATATTGCCATAAAAATAGGAAATTGTAAAAATGGCATTAAACATCCACTTAATCCAACTTTATACTTTTTATACAATTGGGCCATTTCCATTTGCATCATTTGTTTGGACCTATCATCTTGACGTGTAGCATATTTCTCTTGAATTTTATTAAGTTCAGGTTGCATTAATTGCATTTTCAGTGTCATATCGTTTGTTTTAGCATAAATTGGCCAAGCAATTGTACGTACTAAAATGGTTGTTATCAATAAGCCTATAATATAGAAACCACCAAATAAATTGGATAGTTGAACCATCAGCCAAGCCATTGGAAATACCAATAAATTATTAAATAGATGGCTCCAAAAAGCTTTACCCGTGTAAAATACAATTGGTTCGGATTCAAGATTAACTGTTCTTTCTTCTACTTTTAATGCAAAAGAACAAACAATATCATTTAAATTTAGTTCTTCACCATTATTAGCTTCTATGTCTTTAATTAAATTTGTACTATCTACATTAGATGCACCAGTACAATTCCTAACATAAGTTGCTGCTTTAACCCACTTGCTTTCAGTTGAAGTATCTGTATGATTAGAGATTGTTGCTTTATCAATTAATCCAAGATATAAAGGAATATCATAATTTCTAATAATATCCACTTGATATTGATTTTTTTTCTTTTTAGCTATGACATCATCATTAATATAATTTTGTATTAATTCTTTTGCAAAAGTTTTTTTCTCATCTAAAATTTGTTGTTCTGTTTTTCCTTCTGTAGAAACTCCTTCATCAATTTTAGTATTAACCCATTCAATTAAATTTTTGTCTGTTTCGTCTGCCGCAAATGATGTTTTAGGCTGAGTATTCCCTACACAGCTACAAGATGTAATAAATAATAATAAAAACATTACGGCGATAAAAAATATTTGCTTATAACTTTTAAATCTCACTTTTTTCCTCCTTGGAATTTTTTTTATTAATTAAATCTAATAAAAATTCAACTTCATTTTCAAGTTCATCATAATTTGCTTTTTTTGAACTTGGTTTAATTATTACAACAAAATCTATATTATGATATACATTTAAATACTTACGAAAAATACTTCTTACAATTCTTTTTGCCTTATTTCTTTCAACTGCTTTTCCATATTTTTTTGAAACAGAAAAGGCAAACCTCGCCACTTGATTTTCTGTTTTTTTAAAGTAAATAATATAATTTTTATTAACTACTTTTTTTCTTATGTTCACAATTGAGGCTATTTCATGGTTTTTTTTAATTCGATATTTTTTTTTCATATACACCTCAAAACAAAAATAAAAGACCACCTTTTTTAAAATGACTGAAGTGGTCCAAGTTTATAATAATATTTCTTTTTTTATTATGCTGATAAGACAGCTCTACCTTTTGAACGTCTACGCGCTAATACTTTTCTTCCGCCAACAGTTGCCATACGTGCACGGAAACCATGAGTTTTACTATGTTTACGTTTGTTAGGTTGGTATGTTCTTTTCATATGAGCACCTCCTATTTAAAACCATGCTTTCTTATTATACTATAATTACCTATTTTTGTCAAACAATAAAACTTTTTTAATTTTTTTATTTAAATATTAGGTAAATCATTTACTTTTACACTATATAAAGTTTTAAAAGTTTGTGATGTTCCATTATAAATACTACCTTCTGCTATGATGTATAAAGTATCGACATTAAAAACTTCATCAATGTTATATGTTGCAATAGATACTGCTCTATTCTTACTAAAAAAACCATAAATAGAGTACATTTTAACATAACTAGAAAATTGATCATCATCATTTGTTATCTTAGCATATACTTCAAACTTAATATCATTAATTTCTGGTTCAACATTCCATGCATCATCATCATTAGCTCCCTTAGGAAGTTCAATACTAACCAGTTTATTTTTTTCTAAATACTCACTATCATATTTATATTTATTTAAATTTTCAGTATTTACCTTAAATTCTACTCTTAATGTATCATTTTTAATTTCTTTTAACGAACTTTCTTCAGAAATTAATGTTTTATTCACTTTTAATTTAATCGGATCATCTTTACTTTCGATATAGTTAGCATTATTGCTATCCACCTTTCTATTTTCAACATCCTTAAAAGTTTTTTCCTGATTAAAAGATAGTGCCTTCGTTTTATATGCTAAAATTCTCTCTTCATTTTCATCATTTAATGTATAAGAAATTCTTATATAATATTCTATTGGTGTTTCATCAAATAAATATTCTTCTTTTTTACCATCCTTAGTTAATTCTTCAATCTCTTTAGTAGCAAAGGTTGTAAAAGATGTTATTGAAGTATAAACCAATGTACTCATTTCCTTTGATGAACTTGTATATTCATCATAACGATATCCATTATCTAAAGTTTTAGCAGCCAAATAAATTTTAATATTCTTTATTGATGTGTTGCTTTTCAATTTGACTATTTGTATTTGTAAATCATGTGTACTTTTTTCGTGTTTTCCTTCTTCATCTTCACTACCAGTAGAAAGCTTTGATTTTCTATTTTCTATATCTCTTAAATTTACTGCAATTTGATCATCATATGCTTTATCTTGATATTCAGAAAATCTATTAATTTTAGATTTTCCAAATGAAAGTAAAATGATACTAAATAAAACAATTGTATAAATAACAATTATAAATATTTTTATTTTTGCATTTAAGCCCTTATTATTCATAATTCACCTCATTAATTGTTTTTATTTTATCATATTGTAATGTTTTTTGCAAGTTAAATAATTCTATGATACATTTTAACTATCAACATATTAACAATGTGGAAAATTTGTTTATAATTCTAATATTTTTTTGTGGATAAAATGTTGATAACTATGTGGAAAAGTATTTTAACTAACTGCTTTAATTTTTTATCAAAATATGTTATCATATTGCAGAGGTGATTTTGATGGAGCAAGCTTATATTTTGTTAAATAATGTCAAAAATGAGTTAAAAGAAAAACTTCCTCCTGCTCAGTATAATACTATTTTTAACGAAATAACGGAAATATATAAAGTTCAAGGTGGTAATATTTATTTAATTGTAGCAAATAGCTTAGAAAAATTTCGACTAGAAAAAATATATTTATCACAAATGAATGAAATTCTAAATAATTACACGAAAGAATTAATGCAATTTAAATTTATAACATCTTCAGATGCAACAAAAGAAAAAGAGAAAAAAAATTCTATTGGATTAACTAATATTGATTCTAGCGAGAAAGCTATCAAAGAAAGAGTATTAAGACCAGAATATACTTTTGATAATTTTGTAACTGGTGAAGCAAATAGAGAGGCCTTTACCTTTTCTGTAAAGGTTGCTGAATCACCCCATGTAACAGTTAACCCTTTTTATATTTTTGGCGATGTAGGACTTGGAAAAACCCATTTAATGATGGCAATAGGTCATTACATCCTAGATAATAATTTAAATACAAAAATAGTTTATACAACAGCTCAACAGTTTGTCGAAGATTATTTTAAGTCCAAAAATAAAAATCAAAAATCTACAGCAATATCTGATTATTTTGATAATTATTATCGAAGTGCAGATGTTTTACTGGTTGATGATATTCAATATCTTGCGGACAGACAAGGTTCACAAGATGAATTTTTTAAATTGTTTGAGTATCTTTTTGAAAAAAATAAACAAATTATTGTTACATCAGATCGTAAAGCAAGCGAATTAAATATTATGGATCGTTTAAAATCTAGATTTACTTGGGGTATGCAAGTAGATATTAAAAAACCAAATCAAGATTTAAGAAAAGCCATTTTAAAAAGTAAACTATCAACCCTTATTGCTAACGTTGATGATGTTTCTAACGATGCTTTAGATTACATTGCTACTAATTTTGAAGAGAATGTACGTGAATTAGAAGGAGCTCTTCGAAGATTTGTTAACTATTGTGTAGCTTTTAACATAGATTATACATTAGAAAATGCTAAACTATCGTTAGAATCTATTATTTCTTCTAATAAAAGTTCATCCAATGAAGTATCATCTAGCCAAGCAGAAAACGTAAAGACAATTGTTGCTTCTTATTTTAATATTCCGGTAAAAGAACTTTCTGGATCTTCTAGAAAACAAGAAATTGTATATGCACGAAGTATTGCCATTTATTTATTAAGAACTAAATATAATATTGGACTAAAAAAAATTGGAGAATATCTTGGAAACAGAGATCATGCAACAGTTGCTCACGCAATAGATAAAATTGAAGATGGAATAAAAAGTGACGAATGTATTAGTCAAGATGTTACTAATTTAGTAGATAAATTAAATAAATAATTTTTATATAATATAAGGACTGGAAAATGAAATTATAAAAAAAGTTATCCACTTATCCACACTGCTAATAATAATATTAAAAAATTTAAAAAATAAATAAAGAGGTAAAAATATGAAATTTATAATTGAAAGAGAAATCTTGTTATCCACACTATTAAATGTATCTAAAGGACTTTCTCAAAAAACACCTATGCCTATTTTAACAGGAATTCAAATAATAATTAAAAATGATCAAATTACTTTCATTACTACAAATAAAGAAATTGCAATTAAAGTAATTTTAGAAAAAAGTGAAAAAATAAGATTATATGAAGAAGGGGAATGCGTTGTTCCTGGTAAATATTTTGTTGATATTGTGAAAAAAGTTGAAGGAAAAGATGTTGAATTTACTTTGTTTGAAAAAAATTCTATTAAAATAATTTCTGATAGATCAGACTTTACTTTAATTGCATACGATAAAACTACGTATCCACCAACTAATTTTACAACTAATAGCAATGCGATTTTATTTGATAGCAAAGAATTAAAAAAAATAATTAGACAAACTTCATTTGCATGTGCTACTTCTGAATCTAGAATAGTATTAACTAGTTTAAATTTTAAGGCTAAAAATGGTACTTTAGAAATCGTTTCAACTGATAGTTTTAGACTTGCTAAGAAACAATCAAAACTTGCAGAAGAAGCTGAAATTCGCGCTAATATTCCAAGTAAATCTTTGGAGGAATTTTGTAAAATTTTAGATGATGATTCAACTTATGTAAAAATGTATTTAGAAAATAGCAAAGCTTTATTTGAATACAAAAATATATTTTTTATGACAAGATTAATTGAGGGAAATTATCCAGATACTTCTAGTTTATTTCCTAAAGATTATTTATTTGTTGCTGAATTTAATAAAAACGAATTAATAAATGCAGTTGATAGAGCTTCTTTATTTACTAGTTTAGATAATTTAAGTATTGTAAAATTTAATTTTTGCAACTCTAAAAAAGTTGAAATCTCCTCTAATTCTTCTGAAATTGGAAAAGTTGTTGAAGAAATTTATCTTTTAAATGAAATAAATGATGTAAATTTTCAAATAGCTTTTAGCACAAGATATTTATTAGAGGCACTTCGTTCATTTGAAAAAGATAAAATTAATTTCTATTTTACAGGTGAAATAAAACCAACCATTCTTAAAGAAATAAATGATGAAAGTTTAACCCAATTATTATTGCCAGTTAGAGTTTTTTAATAATTTGACATAAAAAAAGCACTAAAAATAGTGCTTTTTTTACTTTTTTAGTCAAGTTTTATGTCTTTAAACATCAAAATTAAATCTTTTTTAATCTCATCAAAATTTTTTTGGTGAAATCTATCTTTCATAGGTTGATTATCGAAGATTGAAATACCATCAGATTGGATATTTTTAATCTCTGCTTTATCCTTAATTGGAGCAGTAATTTCGGCATTAGGAGTGAGTGTTTTGGCTTGTTCTTTTAGTTCTTTTAAACACTTAATTGGAGCCCTCCTTCCTTTAATGTATCCAACGGGTACAATGTACTTAATTTTGGCTAAATCTATATCAGTATCAACAAAATACTGAATTGTGTTCGAAAAACCTTGTAAACCAAGCGTGTCTAAGCCGACAACAATTAAAATAGAGTCACTAATATCTAACAAAATTTCACTCAATCTGCTACTTGAAGGAGGAAAATCAATAAAAATATAGTCAAAAAAACTCTTAAAACCTTCAATAATTTGTCTTAAATGCTTTTCTTCAGAGCGTTTAAGGGTCAAATTGAGAGAAAGTCTGTCTGTATTTAAGGTTTTCATTAAATACATATTTATTCTTGCCTCAAAAGTAATATCTTGTGGCTTTTTTTCTCCAACTAATAGATGTTCAAAAAAATCATCATCATGATCGGTAACAAAATTGTCTACACCAAAAATTTTAAAAATACTATTTTGATCATCAGCACTAATAACTAAAACCGTTTTTCCTTGAGAAGCATGATAATGTGCAAGATATCCGAGAAAAGTAGTTTTTCCTACGCCACCCTTTTTGCAAAATGCTGAAATAATAGGCATTATCTACCACCTTCTCTCTGTAACTTTTCACGACAAGCATCTTCTACAAATTTAGCAAACATTATTCCTCTTGTTGCACAAGCAATTTTAATCTGTCTTCTTAGTGTAATATCCATTGTCGATGTATATTTTTCTCTATTTACATCTTCTTGATGGTAATATTGTTGTCTAACAACTTGTTTTGGTTGTTTTTGAGCAGTACGAATAGTTGAAGTTGTCTGTGTAACTACTTTTGGCTGCTCATAATTCGTTTCTAATACTTCTTCTTCGTCTTGAATTTGTGATGTTGTCTCTTCTTCGACCATCTTTGGTACTTCAAATGGATTTCTTCTTTTAATTGGTTGTTGATTCATAAATATAACCTCCTTTTTACATCTAGCATTATACCAAAATAAAAATTTATTTTCAAACAATTTGCAATAATTATTTACATAACTATTTAAGTATAACCATATTTATTGGTTTTGTCTTTTTGTGAACTTACTAAAAAATAAATGAAAGTTTGGAAGAGATTTTTAAAAAAAGATTTGGATTGTCAAAATGAAGGCAAAAAACAAATATTTTTTGAGTTTTTCAAAGAAAGTTGAAAAATTACAAACCCCCTAGGGGGTAAAATCAAAAAAATGCAAGTTTTTAAAATTGGTTTTTGTCGACAAAGTAATCACTTATTTGTGTATGCAGAAAGCAAAATAATACATAAATAAATATATATTTAATTATTTTTTTATTTACAATGTTAAATGTCAATTGTTTTGATTTCTTTTACTATACTTTTAAAATAAAATTAATAACTTATAAATTATTATTAAAATATGTAAAATAACTTTTAATTTATAATAAAACGTTTTTAAAATAAAATATTTTATTATAAAAAATATTTAAATTAAAAGTAAAATGTTTTAAAACAATACCAAAAAACGCACAAATTAACAAATTAATTTTTATTATTAAATCAATTAATTTTAATTTAAAAATATAAAAATACTTTTTAAATTATTATATAACTTTTGATTTACAACGAATTATTTTTAAATTAAAAACAATAACATAAAAATAAATACTTAATTAAATAAAAGAATATAAAAATATATATGTAATATTAAAAAACTTTTAATATAAAATATAAAAAACTAAAAAATATTAAATATTTAAATAATTAAATATGCATTTATTTATAAACATAAATACATAAAAAATAAATAAGTATTTAAATAAAAAAATAAATAATTAAATATTTGTTTATTTTTATAAATACAAAAATAAATATTTAATTATTTTTATAAACATATAAATACAAAAATAAATATTTTTATATTATAATATGTATATTAAATAAACTTATAAATTAAAACTATTTAAAAAAACGACGTTTTTTAAAAAAAATAATTAAAAAAGCTATAATATTTTTTGCTTTAAAATATTTATTTTTATTTTAGAAAATATAGTATATATATAATAAGGAATATACATATTTATGTAAAAAAAACGTAAAAAGTCTAATAAAATTACTAAACGTCGTTTTTTTAATAGGAAAAAATTGATTAACTAAAATAAAATTAAAAGTTTAAAAAAAGCGTAAAAAAAGCACTTTTTTATAAAAGAATATTTACTAAAAAAATAGGTCAAAAAAATTGAAAAAAAAACGTATTTATGCTATAATAAAAATAGTAAAAAAGAGGTGCCATATGAAGATTATAAAAATTAAAACTGATTATATTAAATTAGGGCAATTTTTGAAGTTTGTAGGAATGGTTTCGTTAGGAGGAGAGGTAAAAGATTTTTTATCAAATTCTACTATTAAAATTAACCATTTTATTGAAAAACAACGTGGTAAAAAGCTGTTTCCTGGGGATTTAATCGAAATAAATCATGAAAAATTTATAATTGAGGCAGAAAATGATTGTTCAAAAACTGAAAATGTATAATTTTAGATGCTTTTCTAGTTTTGAAATTGTTTTTTCTAATAAAATAAATATTTTACTTGGTCGAAATGCTACAGGGAAGACTTCGATATTAGAGGCTATAAATTATTTGGCACTTACTAAAAGTTTTAGGACTAATGATGAGTCTCAATTGGTTAAAGAACAACAAAACGAAATGTCCGTAATTGGTGAGATTATTAAAGATAAATCCATTTGCTTTTGTAAAATAATTAGACAAGTTAAAGGCAAACAAGTTTCAAAGGATGGCTATAAGTATTCTAAGATTAGTGAATATTTGGGTGAAATTTTGGTTGTTTCTTTTACGAATTCTGATATGCTTAATTTATTGGGAACGATAAGAGAAAGAAGAAAAATAATAGAGCCTATAATTTGTCAAATTTCGAAGTTTTATACGGATGAGTGTAATTCTTATAAGAAACTTTTAAACGAGAGAAATGCTTTGTTAAAAAGGCTGATATTTGAAAATAATGATAAGCTGATGAACTTGTTAAAGATTATTGATTTACAAATTGTTGATTGCGCAAAAAATATTATTTTTGAACGGGATAATTTTATTCAAAAAGTAAATAAAAAAATAAAACAATATCATTTGCAAATTTCTGAAAATAAAGAAATATTAGAAATAAAATATGCACCATCTGTATCTAGTGAGAAATTTTTAGAAAGATTAAATTCTTGTTTAGAAGAAGATTTGAAAAGAGGATCAACTAGTTATGGCCCTCATAAGGATGATTATGTTTTTATTATAAATAATAAAAACATAACTTTATATGGTTCTCAAGGACAGCAAAGAAGTTCTTTAGTTAGTACAAAATTGGCTTTTGTTGAAATTCTGAAAGAAGAAAAAGGAGAATATCCAGTATTGTTATTAGATGATGTATTAAGTGATTTAGATAAACATAGGCAAAATAGTATATTTAAACTTTTAAATGAAAATGTTCAAACATTAGTATCTAGTTCAACTCTTTCAGAATTAGATGATTCTATAAAGAAAAAAGCAAAAATTATTACCTTAGAAAGGGAGATGAAATAAATGGATGAAAAGGATTTAGCCACAATTGAAGCAGAAAAAAAGTATGATTCTGGTAGTATCCAAGTCTTAGAAGGATTAGAAGCTGTTAGAAAAAGACCAGGAATGTACATAGGATCTACTGGTCCAAGAGGATTGCATCATTTAGTATGGGAGATTGTAGATAATTCAGTAGATGAAGCCTTAGCTGGATTTTGTAATCAAATAGATGTTGAAATAAGTGTGGATAATTTTGGGGATAACATACTAACTGTTGTGGATAACGGGCGTGGTATGCCAACAGATATTCATCCCAAAACTAAAGTAAGTGCTACAGAGACAATTTTTACAGTTCTTCATGCAGGAGGTAAATTTGATAATAATAGTTATAAAGTATCAGGTGGACTTCATGGTGTAGGCGCATCTGTTGTTAATGCGTTAAGTCAATGGCTAGAAGTTTATGTGCATCGAAATGGACATATTTATCGTCAAAGGTTCGAAAAGGGACATCCTAAGACTCAACTTGAGATTATCGGTACGACTCAAGAAACAGGAACAACGGTCAAATTTGTCCCAGATAAAGAAATTTTTAAAGAATCAATTACATTTGATTATGAAACATTAAGACAACGTATTCAAGAATTAGCCTTTTTAAATAAAGGATTACGTCTAACAATCAAAGATGTGCGTAATCCAAATAATATAAAATCTGGTGATTATCATTATGAAGGTGGTTTAAAAGAGTATGTTAGTTTTTTAAATAAAGGTAAAAAACCTCTTCATTCAGACATTATTGTAGTTGAAGAGACTATTGAAGATACTCTTATTGAAATAGCTTTTCAGTATACAGAAGATTATAGTTGCAATATAAAATCTTTTACTAATAACATTACTAATAATGAGGGGGGAACTCATGAAGAAGGATTTAGAAATAGTTTAACAAGAATTCTTAATAATTATGGTAAAAATTCTAATATTTTTAAAAAAGATGAAAGTTTATCTGGTGATGATGTTCGCGAAGGATTAACAGCTATTGTCTCTTGTAAAATTAGTGATCCACAATTTGAAGGACAAACGAAAACTAAACTTGGGAATACTGAGGTAAGAAGAATTGTTTCTCAAGCTATGAGTGATAAATTTGAGGCATATTTGTTAGAAAATCCTGCTAATGCAAAAATGATTATTGAAAAATCATTACTTGCTCTTAGAGCACGTTTAGCAGCTAAAAAGGCAAGAGAAGCAACAAGACGAAAAAGTCCTTTAGATTCGTTAGGATTTGCGTCAAAACTTTCAGACTGCAGAACCAAAGATCCACAACTTGCGGAAATGTACATAGTCGAAGGAGATTCTGCGGGTGGATCTGCTAAAATGGGACGTGAAAGTTATTATCAAGCAATTCTTCCTCTTAGAGGAAAAGTGTTGAATGTTGAAAAGGCCGCAATGTCAAGAGCATTAAGTAATAAAGAAATATTATCAATGATTCAAGCTATTGGAACAGGAATTGGTAATGAATTTCAAATTGAAAATGCAAGGTATCATAAAATTGTTATTATGACCGATGCTGACGTAGATGGCGCACATATTAGAACGCTTCTACTTACATTTTTTTATCGTTTTATGAGACCTATTATTGAAAAAGGGTATGTGTATATTGCTCAACCACCACTATATAAAATTCAACAAGGAAAAAAGATTGATTATGCTTATAGTGATGAAGAATTAAATTTTAAATTAAGTGAAATTTCAGGCAAAAGAGATATTCAAAGATACAAAGGATTAGGTGAAATGAATGCTGAACAATTATGGGAAACCACTATGGATCCTAAAAAACGCATTTTATTACAAGTTACACTGAATGATGGTGAAAAAGCAGATGAGGTTTTTTCTATGTTAATGGGAGAAGAGGTTGAACCAAGAAGAAAATTTATAGAAGAAAATGCTGTATTTGTACAAAACTTAGACGTTTAGGAGGTGGAATATGTCAGAAAATGATAACAAAAATATAGAAAAATTAGATGATAATCTAGATTTAACAACAGAAAATGAGGAAGACAATTCAGAAAATAATCCTGATATAGATCCAGAACTGACTAAAATTGATCAGAGTTTATTAGATGAAAATGGAGATTATGATAAAATTCAACCAATTAATCTTTCAAATGAGATGCAAAATTCTTTTTTAAGTTATGCTATGAGTGTCATTGTATCACGTGCTTTACCAGATGTAAGAGATGGGTTAAAACCGGTTCATCGAAGAATTCTTTATGCAATGAATGAACTAGGAGTATACAGTGATAGACCACATAAAAAGTCTGCGCGTATTGTTGGTGATGTTATTGGTAAATACCATCCTCATGGTGATACTGCTGTATATGAGGCAATGGTTAGAATGGCACAAGACTTTAGTTATCGTTATCCGCTTGTTGATGGACATGGTAATTTCGGTTCTATTGATGGTGATGGAGCGGCAGCAATGCGTTATACTGAAGCTAGAATGAGCAAACTAGCAGGGGAAATGTTGCGTGATTTAAATAAAAATACTGTTGATTTTGGGGATAACTATGATGGTTCAGAAAGAGAACCACTTATTTTGCCCGCAAGATTTCCTAGTCTTCTTGTAAATGGGGCATCGGGAATTGCAGTAGGAATGGCAACTAGTATTCCAACGCATAACCTAACAGAAGTCATTAATGGTACTTTGGCTTTAATTGAAAATCCAGATATTACGATTGAGCAGTTAATGGAATATATTTTAGCACCTGACTTTCCAACTGGCGCAACCATTATGGGATTGAGTAGTGTAAAAAAAGCTTATCAAACAGGAATGGGTACGGTTACTGTTAGGGCTAAAGTAGCGACTACGACAATGCAAAATGGTAAAAAAGAATTGATTATTACTGAAATACCTTATCAAGTGAACAAAACAAGACTGATTGAAAGAATTGCTGAGCTTGCTAAAGATAAAATTATAGATGGGATTACTGATTTAAGAGATGAATCTAATCGTAAGGGAATGAGAATTGTCATTGAGTTAAGACGAGATGCAAATGTCAATGTGATTCTAAATAACCTTTATAAACATACACAAATGCAAACAACCTATAGTGTGAATATGATTGCATTAGATCATGGTCAACCAAAAGTATTAAATTTAAAACAAATTTTAGAATGCTATGTAAAGCATCAAATTGAGGTTGTAACAAGAAGAACAAAATATGATTTAGATAAAGCAAAATCAAGATGTCATATTGTTGAAGGATTACTGATTGCACTTGCTAATATTGATGAGGTTGTAGCAACGATTAAAGCGTCTAAAAATACGGATGAGGCAATCAAACAATTAATTGAAAAATTTTTGTTAACAGAAATTCAAGCAAAAGCTATTCTTGATATGAAACTTCAACGATTAACGGGTCTTGAAATTGAAAAACTAGAACAAGAACAAAAAGAATTAAATGAAATTATTGAATATTTAGAAGATATTCTTTCTCATCATAGCAAATTAATGCATGTTATTGTTTCAGAATTAAAAGAAGTCCAAAGAAAATATGGTGATGATCGCAGAACTGAAATTGACTTAAGTGAAGATTTAGAAGTAGAAGATGCCGATTTAATACCAGAAGAAGATGTAATTGTTACAATTACTAATCGTGGATATATTAAAAGAATGACAGTAGACACGTATAGAGCACAACGTCGTGGTGGAAAAGGTATTACAGGAAGTAAAATGCAAGAAGATGATTTTATTGAAAAGGTTATTTACACATCTACGCATGATAATTTATTGTTCTTTAGTAATTTTGGTAAGGTGTATTTATTAAAAGCTTTCCAAATTCCAGCTGCTAGTCGAATTTCTAAAGGATTGCCAATTGTCAATTTGTTAAAATTTGATGATGGTGAAAAATTAGCTGCAGTAATTAATGTTAAATCACTTGAAGAACCAGGATACATTATTTTTGGTACTAAAAATGGGATCATTAAAAAGACAGAATTAATTCAGTATAAGAATATTAGAAGTACTGGTATTCGAGCACTTATTTTAAATGAAGATGATGAATTGATTGCTGTTGCAAGAACTACAGGAAATCAAGATATTATTTTTGGTGCCTCTAATGGAAAAGCCGCTTGCTTTAATGAAGATAATGTTCGCGCAACTAATCGAGCCGCCAGTGGTGTGAAAGGAATTAGAGTAGCTCCTGGAGAAAAAGCAATTGGTCTTGTTGTTGTAAATGGCGATGAAGATGAAATAACGGTTGTAACAGAATATGGTTTTGGTAAAAGAACACCAACGAGTGATTTTAAAATTAAAGGAAGAAATGGTAAAGGTGTAAAATATATGAATATCACTGAAAAAAGTGGTAGACCTGTTAGCCTTGCCTCATCTACTAAAGATGATGATTTAATTATTATTACTGATAAAGGAATGGTAATTAGAACATATTTAAATGATATTTCTTTAATTGGTAGAGATACACAAGGTGTAAAACTTATTAAATTAAATGAAGGACATTTGGTTTCTACTATTGCCATTGTTCCTCATCAAGAAGAACAAGAAGAAGAAATCATAGATGAAGCAGAACAAATTACAGAAAAATTATCGCATTTGAATAAACTTTTAGAAGAAGACGAAGAAAATATTGAAGAAGATATAGAAAATGAAGAACAATTGTCTCAAGAGGAAGAATAATTTTTGCTTTTCTTGACAAACTATAAAAAAGTGATTATAATTAATACGATAAATCCGTTGAAAAGGACTAGTAATTAAATCTTTTTATGAAAAAGAGACTTGATGATTGGTGAAAAATCAAGATAAAAATTTAATGAATCTACCTTTGAGGAGAAGTATGAAAATACTTTCGGTTAAGAAGCCGTTATTTTCTTTTGAAGGCGAGAGTAAGCTCTAATCAGGGTGGCACCGCGGACTAAATAATAGGTTCGTCCCTGTTACAAAGAAAAAAATCCTTTGTAACAGGGATTTTTTATATGAAAAAGGAGAAAAATATGTTAGATATTAAATTAATTAGAGAAAATGTTGAAAATGTAATTCAAAGATTAAACACAAGAGGAGGAGATTTTTCATATTTAAGAGAAGTTAAAATGCTTGATGAAAGAAAAAGAAATCTTTTAAGTGAAGTAGAAAATCTAAAAAATGAAAAGAATCGAAAAAGTAAACTTATAGGAGAGTATAAAAGAAATAAACAAGATACAACTGAACTTTTAAATGAGGTCAATTTAACCGGTGAAAATATTGCTAGATTAGAAAAAGATATAGATAGTCTTGATGAAAAAATAAAATATTATATGCTTAGAACTCCTAATTTAGTAAGTTTGAGTACAAAAGTAGGAAAAGACGAAACTGAAAATAGAGAAATTAGGAAATTTAAAGAACCAACTAAATTTAATTTTACGCCCAAAGATCATGTTGAACTTGCAGAAAAATTAGGAATCCTTGATTTTGATCGAGCAGCTAAAATTACAGGAGCTCGTTTTGTTATTTATAAAGGACTTGGTGCTCGTCTTGAAAGAGCTTTAATTAGTTTTATGATGGATCTTCATTCTAAACAACATGGTTATACCGAAATTATGCCACCTTATATAGTGAATGGAGCTAGTATGCTTGGAACGGGTCAGTTTCCTAAATTTAAGGATGATGCGTATAAAGTAACAGCAGGCCAAGGGGATGATGGTGATTGGTATTTGAATCCAACTGCTGAGGTACCTACAATCAATATGTATCGGGATGAAATTATTGATGGAGACAAATTACCAATAAAATATTGTTCATATACAACGGCTTTTAGGGCTGAGGCTGGTTCTGCTGGTCGCGATACTAGAGGCATTTTACGTCAACATCAATTTAACAAAGTTGAATTAATAAAATTTACAAGACCTGAGGATTCTTATAATGAATTAGAACAAATGTTAAATAATTCAGAAGAAGTTTTAAAACAACTAGATATTCCTTATCATGTTGTTGAACTTTGTACAGGTGATATGGGATTTGGAATGGCGAAAACCTTTGATATTGAGGTTTGGCTACCTGGTCAAAATTGTTATAGAGAAATTGGTTCCATTTCTAATGCTGAAGATTTTCAGGCTAGAAGAGCCAACATTCGTTTTCGAAGAACTAAAGATAGTAAAACAGAATATGTACATACATTGAATGGTTCAGGGCTTGCTGTAGGAAGAACAGTAATTGCAATTTTAGAAAATTATCAACAAGAAGATGGTTCAATTCAAATACCAGAAGTATTAATTCCATATATGGGAGTAAAAGAAATAAGATAAAAAATAAAAAATAGATTCTAAAAACGAATCTATTTTTTGCTTTTTAGGGTTTTAGAATAGAATATAGTTTATCCAATTCCAAAAAATTTGGTTCATGATCAACTTGATGAAAATCTATTTCATCATTTTCATAACGTGGTAAGACATGTAAATGAAAATGCATTACGGTCTGTCCTGCTAGTTGTCCTGAATTATTCAAAAGATTTATATCTTTAGTCCCTAATTTTTCTTTTAATACATTAGCAACAACAACGGCTGCTTTCATAATTTCTTCTGCTTCTTTTTTTTCTAAACGGAAAATGTCTTGAACATGTTTTTTAGGTACAATTAAAGTATGTCCTTTGGTCGCTTGTGATATATCTAAAAAACATGTAACAAAATCATTTTCATAAATAGTATAAGAAGGGATTTCTTTATTGATAATCTTACAAAATATACACATTATTTTACCTCCAAGATAAAATAATTGTAACATATTTTATTAAAATAGTAAAGATAATTAGAAATTAATTAAGCAAAAGGATATTCATATTCAATATCTTCATCAAAACTAACATAACAAAGATAAATTCTAAGAAGAAGATAGGTCACATTTGTTTGATTATCTTTTAATAAAATATGATCACGACCTGCTCCTACTAACTCACCTTTAAAAATTTTTGAACCCCATTGACTGTTTTCAAAATTCATATATATTGTAGCAGTCTTTCCTAAATTGAGTCTTAAAATATTTTCAATATATGAATTTTCAAAAGGTCTGAATGAGGATTGATATTGGTTAGAATATGGCGTTCCTCCAAGTTGATTATATCCAGGTTGGCCTGGGAATTGTGTGTATGGATAATAAGGAAATTGATAATTAATTGTCATATGGCTCCTTTCGTTTAAAGTTATTTTAACACTACATTATATAATATAATTCAAATTTTATACATAGCAATTTTCACTTTCAACTGGTGCATAAAAACAATGTGATTTGTATCTTCCTGAATTCCATTGTCCCCACCATCTAGCACGACAATCATCTTGTTGCGCGTTGTAAAACCATAAGGCTTGGCTTGCTGGATGAAACTTTTCACCTTTTAAAACCCTTCTTGCAAGAGCCATATCAGATTCTCTTACGGGTTCATAAAAATAAGAATAAAGTGTTGATTCAAACCCTCCGGGATGTTGAAAAACCATTTGTTCAATGGAAGTAATATCTTTAAAATCTAAGCAATTAGCAAGAACACGATTGACACCAACATTTCCAACCATCAACATTCCGAGTGAACCTTCACTTTCGGCTTCTGCTCGCATTAATCTTGCAAGCAATTCTACTTCCTTTTGATTATGAGGAATAACTGACATATAATAATCACCCAGTATTATTTTATGAAAAAGTTCTTAAAAATATAATATCTTTGCAAAAAAAATAAAAATAATGTATAATGAAACCAACATTTATAAAGGATATATGTAGTTATAATTAAAAAATAATCATAGTTTAGATTAATAAAAGAAAGGGGAAAAATATGAATATATGGCACGATATTGATCAATCTAAAATTAGAGAAGATGATTTTTATGCTGTAATTGAAATTAGCAAAGGAAGCAAAAACAAATATGAGTTAGATAAGGATACTGGTTTGATAATGCTTGATCGTATTTTATATACTTCTACACATTATCCAGCTAATTATGGTTTTATTCCTCTTACTTATGCTAACGATTTAGATCCTCTTGATGTACTTGTTTTATGTAGTGAGGCTTTAGTACCTGTAAGCCTTGTTAGATGTTATCCTATTGGAGTGATTAGGATGATTGATGGTAAATATGATGATGATAAAATTATTGCCATTCCTTATAATGATCCGAATATGAATCATTATAAAACATTAGATGATGTTCCAAAACATATGATTAGTGAAATTGAACACTTTTTTATGGTATATAAAAATTTGGAACATAAAAGCACGACTGGTTTTAAATTAGAAGGAAAAAAACAAGCGATGGATATCATTCACCAAGCTTTACAAGATTATCAAAAATCTAAAGATAAACTAATAAGAAAAAAGCATTAGGTTATAAATCTAATGTTTTAAGCATATATACAAAAAAGGAGAAAGCATAAAATGATAATATTAGATGGAAAAAACTATAGTAAGAAGTTAAAGAATGAAATCAAAGATGAAGTAGCAAAACTGATAAAGCAAACGTCTGTTAAACCAGGACTTGCCATTGTTTTAGTTGGTGAAAATCCTGCTAGTTGTATCTATGTAAGAAATAAAATGAAAGCGGCGGCATTTTGTAATATTGTTGCCAATTTGATAAAGGTAGAAGAAAATATTACTCAAGAAGAATTAGTAAAATTAGTAAATGAATTAAATAATAATGAGGCCTACCATGGTATCATTGTTCAACTTCCGCTTCCTAAGCATATTGATGAACAAGTAATTATTGATGCTATTGATGAAAAAAAAGATGTTGATGGCTTTGGAATAATGAATAAAGGGAAGTTATTTAGTGGGTTACCATGCATTAAAAGTGCAACTCCTAAAGGAATTATTAAACTCCTTGAAGAATATCAAATTGATTTAACAGGTAAAAATGCAGTAGTAGTGGGTCGAAGCAATATTGTTGGTAAACCAATGGCAATGATGCTTTTGGAAAAAAATGCAACTGTAACTATTTGTCATTCAAGAACGAAAAATTTAGCTGAATTTACCAAAAAAGCCGATCTTCTTGTAGTCGCTATTGGCAAAAAGTGTTTTATTAAAGAGGATATGGTAAAAGATGGGGCTATTGTAGTTGATGTTGGTACAAATCGAGTTGAGGATAAATTATATGGTGATGTTGATTTTGAAATGGTAAAAGATAAATGTTCCTATATTACACCTGTTCCTGGTGGAGTGGGGCCTTTAACAATTGTTTCTTTACTTGAAAATACGATATTTGCTTATAAAACTATTTTAAATCTAGAATAAGAAGGTGAAATAATGATTATTGTAGGTTTAGGTAATGTGGGGAAAGAATACGAAAATACTCATCATAATGCAGGATTTTTAGCATTAGATAGTATAGCAAAAGCCAACCAATTAGAGTTTAGATTAGAAAAAAAATTCCAAGCCTATATTTGTGAATATATATATCAAAATGAAAAACATTTATTAGTTAAACCTACAACTTATATGAATCATTCGGGGATTGCGGTTAAACTCATTTTAGATTATTATAAAAAAGGTATGGATGATTTATTTGTTATTTATGATGATTTAGATTTACAAATGGGTACGATTAGGATTAGAAAAAGTGGCTCGGCTGGTGGACATAACGGGATGAAATCGATTATTCAATGTGTTGGTAGTAGCGAATTTGCAAGACTTCGCATTGGAATAAAAAAAGAAAAAGAGGTAGATACCATTTCTTATGTTTTATCCAAATTTTCAAAAAAAGAAATGGACAGTATTGTCGGTATAATGTCAAATATGCCGAATATTATAGATAATTTATTAAATAATGGAGTTGAGTATATTATGAATCATTATAATGGAGTAAAGAATGAAATATTTTGATTTACTGAATTTAAAATCTAAATATACACAAGTTTTACAACAAATAGTTGCCATGGAAGAACAGGACACTAAAAATATTTATCTTTCCGAATGTGCTCAAAATGTATCAAAGTTATTTGCTTCCTACTATTTTGACAAAAAAGCAACTACTATTATATATATTACACCATCAATTTATGAAGCCTCTAGAGCTTATGAAATATTATTAGATATGTTAGGAACTGACAAAGTCAGTTTTTTTCCTGTTGAAGAATTTATTTCTAGTGAGCTAGTTGCAACAAGTGAAGCATTTAGACTAGCTAGAATGCTTACGATATACCACATTGTAAATGAAATTCCTCAAGTAATTGTTACAAATACTGAAGGTTTAACAAGACAATTGATGCCTAAAAGTAAACTGAAGGAAGCCATTTTGCGTTATCGTACAAATGATAGTGTTAAAAGGGAAGATTTGATTGAAAATTTAATTATCAGAGGATATAAAAAAGTATCAATTACTTCAACAAGTGGAACTTTTAGTGTTAGGGGGAGTTTAATTGATGTTTTTCCTATTAATGAAAATCAACCCATTCGAATTAATTTTTTTGATGATGAAATAGAGACTATTAAAAAAATTGATGTAGAAACACAAATGTCTACTGAAAAAATACATGAAATTGAAATTTTTCCTTTATATGAAATATACTATGAAAAAAGTCAAATAGAAGATATCAAAAAAAGAATTTTGAAAGAAAATCAATTGTCAGATAGAATTCATATAGCGTTAGAAAATATTGAAAATTATCAAAATTTAGAACAGTTATATATGTATATGCCTTATATTACAAATTGCTATCAGCCCCTAATTCGTTTAATTGAAAAACCTATATGCTTTTATGAAGACTATCAAAGTTGTATTGAACATGAAAAGGCTATGATGATGGAAATTTCTGAGTATCTTATTCAAACTAAAGCAAAAGTAGAACAACATTTTTTTGTAGAATTAAAAGAAGTATTGTACGATAGTAAATTGAATATTTTTACAAGTTTATTTAGAAATGCGTTGCATGATGTTAAACTAGATTATCACTATCCTCTTGAAACTTTAAATTGCTTTGAATATAACAATAATATTAAATCTATGCTTGAAGATTTAAAAGCAAATGCAAATAAATGTTATTTGGTTACTCATACTGATGAGAAAAAATTAATGTTTCTACAAGAAACTTTTAAAGCTAACAATATAAATTATCATTTAATCGATACAGTTGAACAAATGCATCAAAGTGGTATCTTTTTAGCGGTTATTGAAAATGCATATGGTTTTGAGGATTTAAATGGTCAGTTTGAAATCATTACTCCTAATGAGTTTGCGCCTGGTAAAATTATTAAAAGTTCTAAATATCAAAAATTTTTAAAAGAATCAGTGAAGATTTACAATAAAGAGGAATTGAATCCTGGTGATTATGTAGTGCATCAGGATTATGGTATTGGTAAATATTTAGGAATAAGAACAAGAGAATTAAGGAATACTTTAAATGATTATTTATGTGTTGAATATGCTGATGCATCGACTTTATATATACCTGTTGAAAATATTTATGTTTTAGAAAAATATATTGGTTCTAAAGATAAACTACCCAAATTAAATAGTTTAAATTCTAAAGAATGGCAAAAGAAAAAAGAACGTATCAAAGAGAAAACAAAAGACATTGCTAAAAAATTGATTAAAGTACAAGCAGAAAGAGAATCTCGCGTTGGTTTTGTTTATAAAAGCGACTCTTTAGAACAAATTGAATTTGAAAATGACTTTATGTACAAAGAAACACCTGATCAAAAAAAAGCAATTGAAGAGGTGAAAAAAGATATGGAGTCAAGCCATCCTTTAGATAGATTGATATGTGGTGATGTAGGATTTGGAAAAACTGAAGTGGCTATGAGAGCAGCATTTAAAGCTGTGGATAATGGCAAACAAGTAGCCTATCTTGCACCTACAACCGTTTTAACAAGACAACATTATTTAACATTCAAAGAACGTTTTGAAAAATATGGTGTAAGAGTCGAATTATTAAACCGCTTTGTACCTGTATCTTTACAAAAAAATATTATTGAAGGTTTAAAGAAAGGGTATGTTGATATTGTTATTGGCACGCATCGTATTTTATCAAACGATATTGTTTTTAAAGATTTAGGACTTTTAATTATTGATGAGGAGCAACGTTTTGGAGTAGAACACAAAGAAAAAATCAAATCAATTAAATCAATGGTGGACGTGTTGACTCTTACCGCAACCCCTATTCCTAGAACTTTGCAAATGGCACTATCAGGTTTGAGAGACTTGTCACTAATTGAAACGGCTCCTAATAATCGTTTACCTATTCAAACTTATGTTTTAGAAAGCAATGACTCTGTTATTCGGGAAGCCATTCATCGAGAAATGGGAAGATGTGGTCAAGTTTTTTATTTATTAAATCGTATATCTGAATTGGATCATATCCGATCTAAAGTACATAAACTTGTGCCAAAAGCTAAAATTGGATTAATTCATGGCAGAATGGACAAAGATGAAATTGAAGATGAATTGGTACATTTTTTAGATAAAGAGTATGATGTTTTAATTTGTACAACAATTATCGAAACAGGAATTGATATTCCGAATGCAAATACATTAATTATTGAAAGGGCGGATACGTTAGGTCTTTCACAATTGTATCAAATTAGAGGTAGAGTTGGAAGAAGTGATCGAATTTCTTATGCTTATTTGATGTATGATAAAAGTAAAGTGATTACGCAAAATGCTACTAAACGATTAGAGGCAATCAAGGAATTTACAGAACTTGGTAGTGGATACAAAATTGCAATGCGTGATCTTGCCATTAGAGGTTCTGGAGATATATTAGGTAGTGAGCAATCGGGATATATTGATGCAATCGGAATGGATCTTTATATGAAACTTTTAAATGAGGCAATTCATGAAGAAAAAGGTCTTTTAAAAGAAGAACCACATATTAGAAAATATCAAGTTTCTATTTCTAGACATGTAGAAGAAAATTATGTGGGAGACGATGCAATTCGGATAGATATACATCAATCAATTAGCAAAATTAAATCCCGTGATCAAATCAATGCTTTAATAAAAGAGTATACAGATCGCTATGGTAAGTTAAGCGAGGATATTCTTTTATATATGGAAGAAAAATATCTAGAATATTTGTTAAAATCAAGTGGTGTAGAAAATTTTAAAGAAACAGACGAGGAAGTAATGTTTTGGTTTGATGAAACCGCATCATCACATATTAACGCTCAAAAAATTTTTGAACTTTCTGTTAAACTTCATTTAAAATATAAATTTGATTATCGAAGTAGAAAAATTATAGTCAAATTAAATCCAAAAGATAGTTCTAAAAGTTATATATATGGATTAACTAAATTTTTAGAAAATTTAAAGGATATATCTGTGTATAAAGACTAAATTTTCCTCCATAATAATATTAGATAATTAGTTATTATGGAGGTTTTATTTTGAAAGCAACTGGAGTAGTAAGAAGAATTGACGATTTAGGGAGAATTGTCCTTCCTAAAGAGTTAAGAAGAACGATGCGTATTAAAGAAGGTGAATCTTTAGAAATATATACTGATGGAACTGATCGTATTATTTTAAAAAAATATTCTCCAGTCCAAAACGTGAATGATTTCGTTGAAGAATTTGTTGAAAGTGTATATGCATCAAATAAAAGGGATATTATTATTACTGATAATGAAAAAGTGATTGCTTATGCGGGCAACTTTAAAACAGATTTGAGTAATAAAAGAATTTCTATGAGATTGGAAGAAAAAATGAGTAAGCGGCAAACACAAGTGATTGATAAAGCTGAAAATTTTGAATTTTTAGAAAATTTTCCCATAAGTAAAGCTGCGATTATTAAACCCATTAATGTAATGGGAGATATTTCGGGGGCAGTGATTGTTTTAAGTGATACTATTACTGATGTTGAAAAATCGTTGGCTGAATTTGGTGGTATGTTTATGGGTAGATATCTTGAAGGATAAAAAAGTTTGTAGGATAAAAACCTACAAACTTTTTTTTGAAATAAAAGAAAAAATTCAACAATTTTCGACAATATTAATATAATATAATAAAACAAATAATATGAAGGAGAAAAGAAAAAATGAAAAAAATATGTTCAATAGTATTTGTAACATTTTTATTTTTTTTTATTCATTTAAATGATGTAAAAGCTGAGCAATATGAAAATATAGATATTGTAACAGTAGCAAATTATTATATTAATGAATATTTTGATTGTAGTTATCACCTAAAAAACTATGAATATATTTATGATTTAGACAATAATAGGTATTATTTAATTCATGTTGATCCTATAGGATATATGATTATAGATAAAGATACTTTCAATTTACAAGAGGCATCTGTTAGTATGAATAGCCCATATAGTGAATATGATAGTAGTGATTTAAAAATATATTTAGGTCCTACTAATTATTATATATATGATAATAATCAACTTATAAATGTACATACTAAACATGAGATAACGATAGATAGTGAACTAAATAATACTTTGAGTTTGCTAGAAAATAATTTTACTACAATAAATGAGATGCAGACGATGTCTATTGGTGGTGATGGTGGCGAAGATGATGATAGAACGTATGATACAAATGGGTTTACATTAATCCCTAATGCTCAATATATGAAAAATTTAACCTTTTATCCTGATAATCAAAATGGTACTTGTGGTTATGTGTCATTAAGTATTTTGTTAGGTTATCTTAATACTTTTTATAATCCTTATACTATTCCCGATGGTGCTATCACTCATATAAGACCTGATGGTTCTAGTGAAACTAGTACTGGATTTATTACAAGTGCACCTAAAAACTATACATTAAATTTACCAAATGATTTATCTATTTATGATTGGGCAACAATGCCTGGTACTACCAATATAATACACGACATTTTACAAGATTATGAACATTATTTATTACAAACATCTAATGGATATGCCGTAGCGTCTAATCAATTTGAAGATACTTTTTTGGATTATAGGAATGATTATATACCAAGTGAATATCAAAATCATTATGAAATAGTGAATATTCCTTTTAGTTCGTTGCAAAATAAAAAAAATAAAGCTAAAGAATTAATAGATGAAGGCACTCCTGTTGTTTTATCGCTTACAAATTATGATTACACAACAAATATTGGGGCAGGTAATGGTAATTTGCAAGAAGCTCATAATGTTATTGCTTATGGATATAAAAACGATATGTTTTTGACTCATTTTGGTTGGAAAGGCGAGGCTAATTATAGAGAAGTGATATTAAATAGTTATTCTATTTATTCAGTTTTTGCTATTACATATATATCAGAACATATTCATAATGACTTTTTTGAGTGGAAAACCATATATGGAAATGGAACTTATTGTTCCTGTGGGTATTTGAACTGCAGTCATCCATCTAATAATTTTGTTCAAAATAATAACGAAAATCATCATGTTGTTTGTAAAATATGTGGATATAGTAAGACAGAAAATCATGAATTTGTTGTGGGAGAAACTACAATGATTTGTAATCGTTGTGGATTTGAAAAATCGTTACCTTGTTCACATAATTATATCTATAATAATTATTATGATAAAATAGGCCATCAAATGAAATGTACAATATGTGGTGATATAAAAAAAGAGTCTCATAAGTGTATTTCACTTCAAGGAGTATATAGTTGTACAATCTGTCCGTATGAAAATAAAAATATAGTAATTGGGCCTACTAGTTTATTTTTGAAAAAGGAGGAAAACGATGAAGAATAGAACTAAAATAATTCTATCGGTTGTATCAGCCATTCTTTTGGTTGTTATAATTGGATGTGTTGGTTTTGGGATTTGGTTTTACCATAATTTTGAAGGTGGGAATCCTCCTAAAAATACTTATTTTTGTTTTGACAAATATGAAGATGTGGCGTCTTTATTAAATAAAAATCATCAAAATGATGATTATTTCTTCGTTGATCTCCATAATTATGATCAACATATAGTAGATTCTTGCTATGTTGTTTCTAGCAGTGGTGAACAAATAGAATTGGATGATATTACTAAAATCAATAGTTTGAGTTCTTATTATCAAGTAGATAATCAAAATGGCCTAATTGGTATTTATATTAAATATATTTATGCTGATGATGAAGAAAAGGAAAAAATAAATCATATTGAAATGGACAACATTGGAATCAGCCAAATTGCTCAATTCAAAAATTATTATTTTGATTCTCAATTTTGGTTAAATATAGATGATGTAAATGAAAAATATAACTATCCTGAATTTGTTTTTAATTTTAAACAACAACTAGATAAGTTTAGCTTTGTTGAATATAAGACAAATTATTTTCATTTAGGAATAACTAAAAGTAGTGATTTGTATGTGATGTTTATGTATGAAAATGAATCTATTTCAATAAAACAAGATAAAATGGAAAGATTAGATAGCCAACAAACATCACTTCAAGAAGCATATGAACTGCAACTTATTGATTATTTAATTCACAATTGGTAAGTATAAATAACTAGTCTAAACTATTAGTAAAATATTTTACTAATAGTTTTTTATTACTATACTATAGTTGGTAATAAAGAAGTAATGAAGGGAAAATAAATGATAGATATACTTTATTCAAAAAATTTAGTTTTATAAGACCAAAATGTATGTCGCTTTAACAAAAGCAAAGAGTTTGATATTGATTAATTATGCTAGCGATAGATATGATGAAAAGCGGATGTAGATATTAAAGCACTTTGATAACCTTTTTTGAGAATGGAAAACTATTGATTATGATAGTGTTTTATTCAGTAATGGTGCTTATGATAATGGAACAAGAAGGGGTATTTTATTAGAATAATATACATATTTTTTTCATATAGACCACCTAAAACTTTAAGATTTGTTTGGTGTGGTAAAGAAGAGAATAAAAAATAAAAGGGTGTAATATTTTACAATTTATTGAATTTGAAGTAATATATATATGTTTGAAAGATAAATTTAAGATTAGGAGGAAAATATAAATGCCATTAGTAAATATGTGTAAGATGCTAAATGAGGCAAGAAAAGGTAAATATGCTGTAGGTCAATTCAATATTAACAATCTTGAATGGACGAAAACAATTCTTGAAACAGCACAAAAAAATCAATCACCCGTTATTCTTGGCGTGTCTGAAGGGGCTGCAAAATATATGGGCGGATTTGATACTGTAGTGGGTATGGTGAAAGGATTAATGAAGTACTTAAATGTAACAGTTGAAGTTGCAATTCATTTAGATCATGGATCTACTTTTGAAAGTTGTAAAAATGCTATTGATGCAGGATTTACATCCGTTATGATTGATGGTTCTCATCACCCTATTCATGATAATATTCAAATGACAAAAGAAGTTGTTGAGTATGCTCATGCTAGAGGAGTGAGTGTTGAGGCAGAAGTTGGTACGGTTGGCGGCAATGAAGATGGTGTTGTTGGTGGTATTAAATATGCTGATTTAAATGAATGCGTTCGTCTTGTTCAAGAAGCAAATGTTGATGCCCTTGCCCCTGCTCTTGGTTCTGTTCATGGCCCATATCAAGGTGAACCTGTGCTTGGCTTTACAGAAATGGAAGCCATTGGAAAGGCAACAAATATGCCTCTTGTATTACATGGAGGAACAGGAATTCCCGATGAGAAAATAAAAAAAGCGATTGCTTGTGGAACTTGTAAAATTAATGTAAATACTGAATGTCAACTTGCTTTTAATAAATTATTAAGAGAATTTTTAAATGATGAAAAAAATGCCAATGTTTATGATCCTCGTAAACTTCTTGGTCCTGCAACTAAAGGTATTGCCTCAGCAGTCACAGAAAAAATGCATGTTTTTGGTTCTATCAACAAAAGTAACTAAATAATACCAATAAAAGAATACAAAATTTTTTCTTTGTATTCTTTTATTTTTATTTAATATATGTTATAATAGGTGTGAGGTATATATAAATGGAAGAGGTAAAATTGAATTTTAAAGATATTGTTGTTCATGTTGCTTTGATTATTGACAAAAGAATCATTGATGAGATAGAAGAAGATGAATATGTCAAACATATTGAAACATATATTAGACAAACAGATCATTTATATATATATAATATGGTCAATCAAGATTTAACATCATTTTTTGATAAACTAAGTAAATATAATCATATTTCCTATACAAACTGTAATGACTTAGGTGAAGTTTACAATTATCAAAGAATTTTAGAGCAATTTTTGCTTACAGAATGTGACTTTGGAGTAGTACTGAATCAGGGATATTATTATGAAGAAGAGGCTTTTTTATCGTTAAGAAGGTATGCAATAGAGCATGATACATCAAACATAGCGGTTTTAACACCAATGCCACTTAGAGGATGCGAACAATTTTTTATGCAAGTAGAAGACGAAAGAAAGTGTAAAGGGTGTAATTTAGTAGGAACCTTGATTAATATGAAAATCTTTAAAGAACTATCTCCTTTTAAATTAGAATATTATCAAACTACTTTTGATTATGAGTATTGCTTAAGAGCAAGGCAAAACGGGTATCAAATTATTCTTTTACAAAATCAAGTTTTACGAAATCAGAATTATAGAATCATCGAAAAGAAGTTTTTTTTCATCAATCTATCAACTTACGATTATGATTTAATGGAAGTATATTACCAAACAAGAAATCGTTTTTATCTTTGGGATGAATATAAAAATATTGATCCGGAATTTGTAAAATTAGATAAAAAGTTATATAAAGGTGAACGGCATATGTTAAAGGTAAGAGATAAAAATTATCGTGATAAATTTTATATGATGGAAGAAGCACGTTTTGATTATTTAAAGGGATTAAAAGGTAAGTATAAAGGAGGAAATAAAAATGAAAAAAATAAATAAATTATGCTTAATCCTAATTCTTAGCATTTTTTCAGTGTATATATTTTATATAGTAAATACTAAAAGTGTTAAGGCATATGATAGTATTGATTCGACTGGCGCAACTGTGTGGGATAAAACAAGTGAAGAAATTGTTGATAAGTATGGTGTACATTATTCTCATATGACAGGAGTTCCAACAACTTCCGGTAATAAGGGAAGCGAAAAAAATGTCAATTATTTTAGTATGAAAACGGATGGAGAAAATTCCAAATTAGTAACTTGGATTAAACCAATGAGTAATGGTTCGTTTGGGACTTCAAGGCTTACATCGCTTGCGAAAGACTATGAAGCAAACAATCCAGGATGGATTGTAGTTGCAGGTATAAATGCTGATCAGTGGTATTATGGTACTAATAAATATAGCCAAAAGGGAGGATATTTTTTCTTTTCTAATCAAACGTATTATCCACTGACAGTAGGAGGACAAAATTTATTTACTATAAGTCCTCTTGGAATATCAGGAAATGGAATTGGTATTACAAATGATTCTACGAATCCTTTTATCGATGCTTCTGGAAGTTCGAATGTATTGATAAAAATTTATGATGATGCTGATACTTTAATTGCTTCTTATCCTGTTGATGGGTATAACCAAACACCATCATCTAATCAAACGATGGTTTGGAGTGGTAGATATAGTGAAGAACAACTTGGAAATTTTATTCCAAGAGAGGTTAGCACTACTAATGATTTATATATTGTTGAATATGCGGAATTAGCATATATGAATAATTCTAGAGATTATGCATATGAAGGGACAATTTATGCTCCTGTTGATTCATTTTATGGTAGAGGAAATATTTCAACAATTGATAAAGCAACAACTTTAAAACTTGGTCAATTTGCAATTGAAACTACAAATGAAGAATTAAAAGAAGTATTAGATGTTGGAGTAAAAGTAATTGTAGAACACCAATATGCTCAAGAAAGTGTGAATGATTTAGAATCTGTAACAGGATACCATACAAATCATGTTAAAAATGGGCAATATTTACCACTTAGAGATGGTGATAGTTATAATTCAAATACAAGACCACGTTCAATTTTTGGTATCAAAGAAGATGGAACTTACTTTTTAATGACAACAAGAGATGCCCTTGATACGTCACTTGGTGGAACAACTTACACTGAAACGAATGCCATACTAGATTATTATGATGCATATACAGCATATCAAGATGATGGAGGTGGTTCTGTTACCGCAATCTATCGAAATAATGAAGGCAGTTTTGATGTGGTTAGTGAATCATGTGATCCAGGAGTAACAGAAAGAAATATATGTACAGGTTTATTCTTTGTTATAAGAGATCCTGGTTACACAACACAGTTTAATAATTCGACACCAACAACTATTGAGTTAAACCAAAAACATACTGCTTTTGCAAAGGAAATGGAAGATGTTCAATTTATCATAGAGAATAAAACATATGATGCACAAGGGGATACTACGATTATTGAAAATTTAAAAGAAAATACCGAATATGAAATAATAGTAAAATATAAGTATCAAGGTAAAGAGTATCAAACCAAAATGTATGCACAAACGAAAGCATACTATGCAGGACTGAATTTCATACCAAGAAGTCATGGATTTATAGTAGAGAAATATCAAACAGATGAAGTATTAAGAACAGTCAGCGCAAGCATCAAAGTAGGAGAGAAGGTCTATGAGATGGGAGATGTAGAAAGGTATGAGATAGAAGGGTTACTGAAGAATGCAAGTTATGAAATCAGTTATAAATATGTAGTAGAGAATCAACAGACGAAAGAAAGATATGAGAAAGAAAGTGAAGGACAAACCTATCAAACCTTATCCTATGAAATACCAGAGATAGAAAGTTTTGAAATAGACCGAAAGACAAGCAATAAAATTAGTATCAAATATGGATATACAGATATAGATAAGATTGTCAAAGAAGCATATATTCAAATGAATGAAGAGATAAGAAAGATAGGAACAACAAGTGGGATTGAAACATTTGAAGGGATCAATACGTATAAAGAAAGATATGAATTTAAACTAGTAATCAAGTATGAAGATGAAAGTGGAAGGATATACGAAATAGAGTCAGAAAAGATAGAAGTAGAAAAAGAAGCATGTGAACATGAGTATGATAATGAATGTGATGAAGAATGCAATAGATGTGGGGAAAAAAGAGAAGCACCACATAGATGGGAAGAAGCAAGTTGTGAAGAAGCAAAGAGATGTAGAAGATGTGGGAAGACAGAAGGGGAAGCATTAGGACATGACTGGGAAGAAGCAACGTATGAAAAGCCCAAAGAATGTAAAAGATGTGGGAAGACAGAAGGGGAAGCACTAAAGAGACCAGGAGAGCCAGCAGAAGAGAAAGGATGCAAGAAATGTAGTAAGACAAAGGTAATTAGTATGCTAACATGGATAGGGCTTTTCAGTGGGGCAATTGTACTATTAAGGAAGAAAAAGTAAAATTAAAGTTAACCAAATAGAAAAACTAGTTTGAATATAACAAACTAGTTTTTTTGTTTGGCTTTTGTAAATAGGAAAAAATGATTTAATAATTAAAAAAATGAAACAAAAAAATAAAAGAATTTATAAAAAAAATGCATCTGGTTTGCAAAAAAATGGAAAATATGTATAATATAAAAGGCTAAAAAGAAGGCATAGATATGCGAGGTTGCTGACACACACGGTAGAGTTGTCATGGATATGTGTAGTCAGGTAATTCGTATGGAGCCGAAAGCTTATTAAAATCAAGCTAGGAGGATAAACATGGCAAAAGAAAAAAAATTAAGAATAAGATTGTTATCTTATGATCACAGATTACTTGATGAATCTGCGAAAAAAATTGTAGAAGCTTGTAAGAGAACTGGTGCAAAAGTATCTGGACCAATTCCGCTACCTACAGAAAAGGAAGTATTTACAATTATTCGTTCACCTCATAAGTATAAAGATAGTCGTGAACAATTTGAAAGACGTACACATAAACGTTTAATTGATATTGTAAATATGACTCCTAAAACAATGGATGCGCTTGTTCATTTAGAACTTCCATCTGGTGTCGATATCGTTTTAAAATAATTGAGAAATAGGAGGTAGACTCATGGCCAAAGGAATCTTAGGTAAGAAAATCGGAATGACACAAATTTTTACTGATGCTGGCACTTTAATCCCAGTTACAGTAATTGAAGTAACTCCGAACGTAGTATTACAAAAAAAGACTATTGAAACTGATGGTTACGTAGCAGTTCAACTTGGATATGCTGATAAAAAAGAAAATTTAGCAACTAAACCTGAACTTGGACACGTAAAAAAAGTTTCAACAGCCCCTAAGCGCTTCGTTAAAGAAATCGCTGGGGAAGAGATGCTAGCGTTTGAAGTTGGACAAGAGGTTAAAGGAAATATATTTTATGTTGGTGAACTTGTAGATGTTACAGGTATTTCTAAAGGTAAAGGTTACCAAGGTGTAATTAAACGTTGGAACTATCATTTAGGACCTGCAGCTCATGGTTCTGGATATCATCGCGGAACTGGTTCAATGGGTTCCATTCAACCTGCTCGTATTAAACCAGGTAAAAAATTACCAGGTCGTATGGGTGGTGTGACTAAAACAGTTCAAAATCTTGAATTTGTTAAATATGATGCTGAAAATAATGTAATTTTAATTAAAGGGAATGTTCCTGGAGCGAAAAACTCATATGTAGTTGTAACAAATGCTGTTAAAGCTAAAAAGCCAGAACTTAACCCTGAAGCATTAGCTTAAAAGAAAGGAGTTAACACATGCCAAAAGTTGTATTATATAATCAAAATGGTTCTAATGTTGGTGAACTTGAATTAAACGATCATGTATTTGGAGTTGAGGACAATCAACAAGTAATTTATGATACAGTTATTGCTGAACGTGCAGCAATGAGACAAGGTACCCAAAAAGCTAAAACGCGTTCAGAAGTACGTGGTGGTGGTCGCAAACCATGGCGTCAAAAAGGAACAGGACGTGCAAGACAAGGTTCAATTCGTTCTCCACAATGGCGTGGTGGTGGTGTTGTTTTTGCACCAACTCCGAGATCTCATGCTATTAAAATCAATAAAAAAGTTGTTAGACTTGCAATGCGTTGTGCATTAAGTTCAAAAGTACGTGATAACCATATTGTTGTTTTAGATCAACTTACCCTTGATACTTTTAAAACAAAAGGTTTAGTTGAAGTATTAAAAACATTTCATTTAGAAAATGATAAAGTAGTTTTAGCACTTGATGAAGCAAATGGTAATGTTGAACTTGCAGGGCGCAATTTACCTAATGTTTTAGTTGGTCAATATAATCATATTTCAGTTTATCAAATGATGAATGCTAAACATTTAGTGATTACTAAAACAGCGGTAGAAAAATTTGAGGAGGTTCTTAAATAATGAAGTCACATTATGATATTATTAAAAGACCAATCATCACTGAAAAGTCAAGTGGTTTAGTAGACAAACTTCAATATACCTTTGAAGTAGCAGTAGATGCAAATAAAGTAGAAATTAAAAAAGCAATTGAAGCTATTTTTAATGTAAAAGTGAAAGCGATTAGAACAATCAATGTTCATCGAAAAGCAAAAAGATTACAAAGATATGAAGGCTTTAAAGCAGCTTACAAAAAAGCAATTGTAAGACTTGAAGAAGGCCAAACAATCGATGTATTTGAACTATAGGATAGGAGGAAGAAAATATGGCTATTAGAAAATATAAACCTACCACCAATGGTAGACGAAATATGACAGTACTTGTTTATGATGAAATTACAACCGATACTCCTGAGAAGAGCCTTTTAGTTCCTCTTAATAAAAAAGCAGGACGTAATGCTCAAGGTGTAATAACTGTACGTCATAAAGGTGGAGCCGAAAAAAGAAAATATCGTTTAATTGATTTTAAACGTAACAAAGATAATATTCCAGCTGTAGTAAAGACAATTGAATACGACCCAAATCGTAGTGCTAATATTGCGTTACTTGCATATGCCGATGGAGAAAAACGTTATATTTTAGCGCCTAAAGATTTAATGGTTGGTCAAACTGTAATGTCTGGTGAAAAAGCTGATATCACAGTTGGGAATGCTCTTCCTATTGTAAATATTCCTGTTGGTACAACTATTCATAATATTGAACTACATCCAGGTCATGGAGGACAACTTGCAAGAGCTGCAGGTGCAAATGCCCAAATTCTTGGTCGTGAAGATCGTTATGTTTTAGTTCGCCTTGGCAGTGGTGAAGTACGTCGTATCTTAAATGAATGTCGTGCAACAATTGGTGTTGTAGGAAATTTAGATTATTCACTTGTTAATATTGGTAAAGCAGGACGCACTCGTCATATGGGTATTCGCCCAACAGTCAGAGGTTCTGTTATGAACCCTAATGATCACCCACATGGTGGTGGTGAAGGACGTCAACCAATTGGTAGAAAAGCACCAATGACTCCTTGGGGCAAAATTGCTCTTGGTCTTAAGACTAGAAAAACAAAAAATAAATCTAACGGACTTATCGTTCGTCGTAGAAATGATAAATAGGAGGGAACCAAATATATGTCACGTTCACTTAAAAAAGGTCCTTTTATTGATGAACATTTAATGAAAAAAGTTGTTGCATTAAATGAAGCCAATCAAAAGAAAGTAATTCAAACTTGGTCTAGAAGATCAACAATCTATCCTGAATTCGTGGGACACACAGTAGCAGTACATAATGGTAAAGAGCATTTACCAGTATATGTAACTGAAGATATGGTAGGTCATAAATTTGGTGAATTTGCACCAACTAGAACTTATCGTGGTCACGGCAAGGATAAGAAAGCTGCTAAGAAGTAGAGGTGAAAAATATGGCAGAAGCAAAAGCAATGGCAAAATCAATTAGAGTATCACCTCGAAAAGCAAGACTAGTAGTCAACTTAATTCGTGGTAAAAAAGTAGGAGAAGCAGTAGGTATTTTACATGGTACTAAGAGTACTGCAACTGAGTCTATTTTAAAAGTTTTAAATTCAGCAGTTGCAAACGCTGATCATAATTATGGTATGGACGTTAATCAACTTGTTGTAAAAGAAATTTATGTTAATGAAGGTGCAACCCTTAAAAGAATGAGAGCGCGTGCGAAGGGAAGCGGCAATAGAATTTTAAAAAGAACTAGCCACATTACAGTTGTAGTGGCAGATAATAACTAGAAGGAGGAAACATATGGGTCAAAAGGTAAATCCAATTGGGTTAAGAATCGGAATTATCCGTGAATGGGATGCAAAATGGTATGCGCCTAAAACAAAAGTTGCAGACCTTTTACACGAAGATTTAAAGATTCGTAAATTTTTAAATACTTTTTATAAATCTGCATATGTTTCACGTATTGAAACAAAACGTACAGGTAAAAGAGTAATTGTTACAATTCATGCTGGAAAACCTGGTCTTGTAATTGGATCACAAGGTTCAAAGAAAAATGAAGCTGTAAAACAACTTGAAAAAATAACTGGTAAAACAATTTTCTTAACTGTTGTTGAAGTAAAACAAGCGGAGTCTGATAAAGATGCAAGAATTGTTTCTCGCAAGATGGCAGAAGATTTAGAAAATCGTGCATCATTTAGACGTGTACAAAAAATGGCTATCCAAAAAGCTCTAAAAGCTGGTGCCAAAGGTATTAAAACAATGGTTTCAGGACGCCTTGGTGGTGCTGAAATTGCAAGAAGTGAATGGTATTCAGAAGGAAGTGTTCCTCTTCATACTTTCCGTGCTAACATTGATTATGCAACTGCAGAAGCAGCAACTACTTATGGTAAACTTGGAGTTAAAGTTTGGATTAATAAGGGTGAAGTTTTACCTGAAGCCAAAAAAACTGTTCCAAGTAAGGAGGATAAGTAGTTATGTTAATGCCTAAAAGAACTAAATATCGTCGTCCTCATCGTGTAAGTTATGAAGGCAAGGCTAAAGGTGGAAAGACTATTGCATTTGGTGAATATGGTTTACAATCTTTAGAAGGTGCTTGGATTACTGATCGTCAAATTGAGGCAGCTCGTATTGCAATGACTCGTTATATGAGACGTGATGGTAAAGTTTGGATTAAAATTTTTCCTCACAATATTAGAACTAAAAAACCGCTAGAAGTTCGTATGGGTTCTGGTAAAGGTGCTCCAGACGGCTATGTAGCAGTAGTAAAAGATGGTACAATTATGTTTGAAATTGCTGGAGTATCAGAAGAGACAGCACGTGAGGCATTAAGACTTGCTGCGCATAAACTTCCAGTTAAAACAAAATTTGTAACAAGAGAAAGTGGTGATCGTTAATGGCAGCAAAAGTTAAAGTTGATAAAAAAGTTGCAAAAAAAATTGCAGAAAAGCAAACACCTGCTGGTAAACTTCGCGATTTAAGCGAATCTGAAATCCAAACAAAAATTAACGAATTAAAACAAGAATTATTTAATTTACGCTTTCAAGCTGAAGTTGGTAAATTAGAAAATACTGCTCAGTTAAAGAAAGTAAAAAAGGAAATTGCTAGATGTTATACCGTTCTTACAGAACGCACATCTAAGTAGTGGGAGGTAGACGATGGAAAGAAATAGTCGTAAAGTTTACGTAGGTAGAGTTGTTTCTGCTAAAAATGATAAAACAATTACTGTTTTAGTTGAAACTTATCGTAAACATCCTTTATATGGAAAAAGAGTAAAATATTCAAAGAAATTTAGAGCTCATGATGAACTAAATACTGCTAAAGAAGGAGATATTGTAGAAATTATGGAAACTCGTCCACTTTCTGCAACCAAACGTTTCCGTTTAGTGAAGATAGTTCAAGAAGCTGTAATTATTTAATCAGGAGGTAGATTATGGTTCAACAAGAAACTAGAGTCAATGTAGCCGATAATACTGGCGCAAAACAACTTTTGATTATTAAAATTTTAGGTGGTTCATTCCACAAAACTGCCACTATTGGAGATATTTGTGTTTGTTCAGTTAAATCTGCAACAACTAGTGGTATGGTAAAAAAAGGTGATGTCGTAAAAGCAGTAATAGTACGTACCAAAAAAGCTGTAAAAAGACCAGATGGTTCTTATATTAAATTTGATGATAATGCTGCAGTTATTATTAAAGAAGATAAAAATCCTCGTGGTACTCGTATTTTTGGTCCAGTTGCTAGAGAATTACGTGAAAAAGATTTCATGAAAATTGTTTCTTTAGCACCAGAAGTACTATAGAAAGGAAAACGCGTATATGAGACTAAAAAAAGGTGATGTAGTAGTAGTTACTACAGGAAAAAATAAACCAAATCATGGAACTTATACAACAGGTGAAGTTCTTGCAGTATATCCTTTAAAGAATCGTGTAGTAGTAAAAGGTGTTAATATCGTTACAAAACATAATCGTCCATCAAACGCTAATCCTGATGGTGGTATTACAAAAAAGGAAGCACCTATTCATGTATCTAATGTTGCATATTTAGATCCTGTTCAAAAGAAACCAACAAAAATTGGTTATAAAGTAGTAGATGGTAAGAAAGTTCGTTATTGTAAACTTTCTGGTACTGTCATTAATAATTAGAAAGGAGCCTTGCAAAAATTATGAATCGTGTATTAGAACATTACAAGAACGAAGTAATGGCTAAATTAACTGAACAATTCGGTTATACAACTGTTATGCAAGTTCCTAAAATTGATAAAATTGTAGTTAATATGGGTGTAGGAGATTCAATTAGCAATTCTAAGTTATTAGATGCTGCAGTTGAAGATTTAACTCAAATCACAGGACAAAAACCTTTGGTTACAAAAGCTAAAAAATCAATTGCCGTATTCAAACTTCGTGAGGGTATGTCAATTGGTGCAAAAGTTACTTTACGTGGCGAAAGAATGTATGAATTCTATGATAAATTAATTTCAATTGCATTACCTCGAGTTAGGGATTTCCGTGGTGTAAATCCTAACTCATTTGATGGAAGAGGAAATTATACAATTGGTGTTAAGGAACAATTAATTTTCCCTGAAATCAATTATGATAAAGTATTAAAGATCCGTGGTATGGATATCGTTATCGTAACTACTGCGAAGACTGATGAAGAAGGTCGTGCTCTACTTAGTTATCTAGGCATGCCTTTTGCAAAGAAGTAGGAGGTAAATAATGGCTAAAAAATCATTAAAAGTAAAATGTGCTCGTCCAGCAAAATTTTCAACAAGAAACTATACTAGATGTGAACGTTGTGGACGTCCTCATGCTGTATATCGCAAATTCAAAGTATGTAGAGTTTGCTTTAGAGAATTAGCATATGAAGGACTAATCCCAGGCGTTACGAAAGCTAGCTGGTAGAAGGAGGTTATTCTATGGTGATGACTGATCCAATTGCTGATATGTTAACAAGAATTCGCAATGCTAATCAAATGAAACATGCAACTGTTTCGATGCCAGCATCACGTTTAAAATTAGAAATTTTAAATGTGTTAAAGAATGAAGGATATATTAGTGAATATGAAAAAATCGAAGATGGCAAACAAGGAGTAATTAAAGTAACTTTAAAGTATGCTGAAAAAACTCGTGTTATTAAAGGTATTAAAAGAATTTCTAAACCTGGACTTAGAGTTTATGCCAAAGCAAATGAACTTCCTAAAGTTTTAAATGGTTTAGGTATTGCAATTATTTCAACTTCAAATGGGATTATGACTGATCGTGAAGCTCGTCTTAATAAGCTTGGTGGCGAAGTCGTAGCCTTTGTTTGGTAGGAGGTATATATATGTCAAGAATTGGTAATAAACATATTGATATTCCTCAAGGTGTTGAAGTAAAGGTTGAAGGTAATTGCATCACTACTAAAGGTGAGAAAGGAACATTAAGTTTTAACTTTAATCACGATCTAGGTGTTGAAGTAAAAGATAATGTGATATATGTAACACGTCCAAGTGATGACAAAAATCATCGTGCATTACATGGTACAACTCGTGCAGTAATTCACAATATGGTAGTTGGTGTATCAAGTGGATTTACAAAAGTATTAGAGATTAATGGTGTAGGTTATCGTGCACAAATGCAAGGAGATACTCTTGTTGTTTCAGCAGGATATTCACACACTGTACCAATGAAATTACCTGAAGGTATTAAGGTAGTTTGTCCTACTCCTACAGAAATCCAAATCAGTGGATATGATAAACAAGTTGTAGGTGAATTTGCGGCGGAAGTTCGAAAGATTCGTAAACCTGAACCATATAAAGGAAAAGGTATTCGTTATCAAGGTGAATATGTTCGTCGTAAAGAAGGAAAGAAAGCTAAGTAGAAAGGAGAGACTATAGGAAATGATCGTTAAAAAATCTAAAAAAGTTTCACGTCGTGTAAGACATGATCGTGTAAGAGCAGTTGTTGAAGGAACTGCCGCTAGACCTCGTCTTGCTGTATATCGTTCAAATAAACACATATCAGCTCAAATTATTGATGATGAAAAACAAGTTACTTTAGTTTCTGCATCTACATTTGAAAGTGGAAATAAATTTGCTAATGGCTCAAATATTGAGGCTGCCCAAAAAGTTGGCGAAATGGTTGCTAAAAAAGCTCTTGAAGCTGGAATTACAACTGTTGTATTTGATCGTGGTGGATTTTTATTCCATGGACGTGTAAAAGCTTTAGCTGATGCGGCTCGTGAAGCCGGACTAAAGTTCTAGGAGGTATTTTTCGTGAGTGATCAAGTAAAAGAAATGACACAAAATATGACTGCTACAACCGAAGAAAGACAATATGAGGAACGCGTTGTTGTGATTAATCGTGTAACGAAAGTTGTTAAGGGTGGTAGAAGATTCCGCTTTGCGGCTTTAGTTGTAGTAGGAGATTATAATGGCCATGTTGGATTTGGTAGTGGTAAGGCTCAAGAAGTTCCTGAAGCTATTAAAAAGGCTGTCGAAGATGCTAAGAAAAATATCGTTACAATACCAATTGTAGGAACAACTATTCCACATGAAATTACAGGTATTCATGGTGCTGGACAAGTATTTTTAAAACCAGCTCCAGCAGGTACTGGTATTATTGCTGGTGGACCTGTTCGTAATGTTGTTGAACTTGCAGGTATTCAAGATATCGTATCTAAATCACAAGGTTCAAGTACACCAATTAATATTGTGCGTGCAACATTTAAAGGGCTAGAAGCACTTCGTACAATAGAGGATGTTGCTAAACTGCGTGGAAAAGATAAATCAGAAATTTTATAGGGTGGTGCTAAGATGGAAAAAACAGTAACAATTAAATTAGTCAAAAGCCCTATTGCTCATCCTAAAAATCAAAGAGCAACACTTAAAGCTCTTGGTTTATCAAAAATTGGACAAATGGTTACTAAAACGGATAATGATGCCATTCGTGGTATGATTAAAACAGTTTCGCATTTAGTAACTGTTGTTGAAGCATAGGAGGCGCATTTATGAATTTAAATGAATTAAAACCAGTTGCCGGTGCAAGACACGCTAAAAAACGTGTTGGACGTGGTATTGGTAGTGGAATGGGAAAAACTTCTACACGTGGTCATAAAGGACAAAATGCTCGTAGTGGTGGTGGTGTAAGACCAGGTTATGAAGGTGGTCAAACTCAATTATTCAAACGTTTACCAAAACGTGGTTTTACAAATGTAAATCGTAAAGAATATGCCTTAGTTAAATTAGGTGATTTAAACGATAAATTTGAAGCAGGTGCAGTTGTTGACCTAGCTAGCTTAAAAGAAGCTGGACTTGTTAAAAAAGAATATGAAGGAGTGAAGATTTTAAGCAACGGTGAACTTAGTAAAGCTTTAACAATTAAAGCAACTAAATTCTCAAAAGCTGCTGAGGAAAAAGTCAAAGCAGCTGGTGGAACAGTAGAGGTGGCTTAAGATGAAAAAGTTTTTCGGGAAGTATAAAAAATTAATAGGAATGATTCTTTTTACCCTTCTTTGCTTAATCGTTTGGCGTATTGGAATTCACATTAAGTTTCCATTTGCA
>OJMG01000109.1_pt1 | contig 78802 bp, 62 predicted proteins | sample 1597141 | NCBI WGS metagenome assembly OJMG01 (sample SAMEA2452119, study PRJEB22498) | human gut metagenome | biome: human feces; feature: human gut; material: feces | place: Australia | collected 2012 | reverse complement strand
TTAAAGTGGCACGCGAGCTGGGTTCAGAACGTCGTGAGACAGTTCGGTCCCTATCTGTTGTGGGCGCAGGAGATTTGCGGGGATCCGACACTAGTACGAGAGGACCGTGTTGGACTGACCTCCGGTGAACCGGTTGTACCGCCAGGTGCACGGCCGGGTAGCCGCGTCGGGAACGGATAAGTGCTGAAAGCATCTAAGCACGAAGCCAACCTCAAGATAAGATCTCCATCGAGGGTCGTCAGAGACGATGACGTAGATAGGCTGCAGGTGTAAAGTCAGCAATGGCAAAGCCGAGCAGTACTAATTACCCGAGAGCTTTCTGCGAAGGCTCCCCGGAAGGGGGGCCGGGAAAAAGAACAGCGGTCGAACGAGACCGCAAAGAAATCACGCCTGTGCTCGGAGAGTGAAGGGCGTTTGCTTCCAGTCGATGATTTTTATCGCACAACGCCGGCAGAGAGTTTCCGGGCGGAAAAAGAAATAAAATAAGGCGGCCATAGCACGAGGGTTCCACCCCTCCCCATTCCGAACAGGGAAGTTAAGCCTCGTCGCGCCGATGGTACTGAGAAATCGGGAGAGTAGGTCACCGCCCCCTTAGAGCCTCGAAGGAGAAATCTTTCGAGGCTTTTTTTATGTCCGAACGGAAGCGGAAATATGTCGGGCGGAAATCTCTTGTTACTCTTTGGCGGACACACCTGGGGTGTGTCCCTACAGTTGGGGGATTGTTTGTGTGTTGTCGTATGGTGATGTCGGAATGCAAAATTGAGAGTTTACAGTGTTGTGTCAGTCGTAGGGACGTACCCCAGGTACGTCCGAAATTCCATGGCGACCGAAGCGCGAGGGTTTCACTCCTTCCCTCCTGCACAGGGCCCTAAGCCCGTGGCACCGCTGCTACTGCGAAATAGGGAAGGCTCAGGTCTCTTTGCTCTATAATTTTGATTCAATCAAAATTATTTATTTCAATAATGGTAGTTGTTTCAACATATTTTGTATTCGAATTGCAGTTCGGGGCATAGGCTCGGCAATAGTGAGACCTACAATATCTTTTAGATTTGCGATGTCATTGATTATACGTATTACCTGAGTTATCTTCATTCCATTAGGGTCAGTGCCAACTGCGGCAACAATTTCAGCTGGGTCTAATACATCCATATCAAAATGAACGACAACTTTGGATGCGCCACAAGATTTCAACCAAGTTAGAATGGTATTACTGTTTTCTGAAACTTCTTCTCCAGGAATGTTCGTAATCCCATATTGTTTTTGACGGACTTTAATTTCATCACGTTCCCAATTTCGTAATCCGACAAATAGAATCTTGGATGCATCTATCTTTGTTGGCAAAGTTGATATGAGTTGCTTTTCGCCATATCCCATACAAGCTGTAACAGCCATAGCATGGTAACCGGAATAAATATCTCCAGGCAATGTAATATCAGGATGAGCGTCTATCCAAATCATGGCTACATCATTTTTGTATTTGTTTGCAAGATAAGTGAAAGGAACAACGCTTACTGAGCATTCACCACCGAGCGTTACAATTCTATCTGGGTTGATAGTGTTAAGCATTTCTAGTGCTACTTTTGTCTGTTTTAGCAGTATATCACGGTCTGTAACTCCATCTATTGTTTCCCTGTCTGTCATTTCCATAGATACCGGAACCGTAAATATTTTTTGTTCTGTGCTTGGAGCAAGATAATTAAGCAACTGTGCACCTAAATAATACCCTCTCGAAGCATCGTTCGGATTATCTTTTAGTTCAGGTATTAAGTGAGTTATTTTTGCACCTTGCCATTGAGGATAAATTAAACGAATTGTTTTCATAATTTTTTGTTATTTAAAAAGATTCTTATGCCCAAGAGATGTTTCACACATTTGAGTTATTGATGAAATTTCTAATGGTTGTTTTTGCTAGCAAAGGTAAAATGGTGATTATAAAATAACAAGTAAGGATAAATTATTCATATACGGATAAATTTTTCCCTATATGTTTAAGAAATTATTATTTTATTTATTTGTAGATTTGTACATAAAACATTCTGACTATGTATGAGAAAAAATGCCATTTGATATCAATTGTGGGATAAGAATAACAATGGAAGTTATAGGTGGAAAATGGAAGTCTTGTATTCTCCAAGAATTAAATGAAGGAGCCAAACGTCCAAGTGAATTACATCGTTTGTTCGATGATGCTAGCCCTCGAGTCATCAATCAACAACTTAAAGAATTGGAAATGCATGGCATGATAAAAAAGAAAGTATTTGCAGAACTTCCGCCTCATACTGAGTATTCGATTACGAAGGATGGTAAAAGTCTTATTCCTATCATTGAAGCGTTGGAATTTTGGGGAAATAATTTTCGTCCTCAAATGAAAAAAATCTTAGGTGCAGTAAATGTAAAAATCTAAAACGAATTATTGTCTTTTAGATTGTTATTCACAAATCTGTATGAGATACATAAAAAATAAGAGTATGACTATTCAAAATTTGTTGGATGTTAAGTCGAGAAAAGAGTTACGTGATTGGTTGTTGCGGAATCATGATAAGGAATCTGAATGTTGGATTGTGGTTAAACGTGGCAGACCTGTAGACGATGGGACTTTCTGGTATATAGATGCCGTGGAAGAGGCTTTATGTTTTGGTTGGATTGACAGTACGACTAAAAAGATATCCGATGATGTAACAGCTCAAAGATTATGTCCGAGACGACCACGGAGTAATTGGTCGGAATTGAATAAAGAGAGATGTCGAAGAATGGAAAGGCTGGGGTTGATGACGGATGCCGGAAGGGCTGTTTTGCCAGATATGTCGGAAAATGGATTCTCAATAGATGAAGATATTCTTCAGGAATTAAAGGCTGATGATGTCGTATGGGAAAATTTTTGTCGTCAACCGGAGTTGTATAAGCGAATACGGATAGATACTATTCAGATTAAAAAGAAGCAGCCTGAAATTTTTAGAAGCCGTTTGAATAAGTTTATCGAAAACACAAGAAACGGCATTCTCTATGGAGAATGGAATGATAATGGAAGGCTTTTATGAATAAAAATAATGTCAGCAAGGTTTATTTGAGCCTTGCTGACATTAATAGTTTTATTATTGCTGTAATACTGCTTTAGTGATTTGGTCAGTCGATGCTTTGGCTGATGAATTCACCATTCGCAGAGTAGCGCAGTTCATAGTGTGCACCCTCGGCTGTGTTGATTTCAAGAACATAGCCGCCGATTTCTTTTTCAGCTTTGAGGATATGCGCTTGCGGGTAACGGCTGTTTAGATCTGCCGTTATATTCTCCGGCAATACGTTTGGAGGGAATGTGGAGAACGGACATGTGATTTCTTTCCAGTCGCCGTTTTCATCAAATTGCACAGTTGAACCGTCCGACAGAATGACATCGTATTCTTTTCGTCCATCATCTTTATCTTGGATGATTTGGGTGATGGATATTCCCGGGAAATTACCAGATATGAACTGCTGTGCTTTAGTTGGCAGCTTGTCGATATCGACACGTTTTTCATCATCACAGCTTGCAAAGAGCAAAGAAAATACGAATAGAATAAGAATGTTGCTGAAGTAGAATGTTTTGTTTCTCATTGTTGTTTCATTTTATGTTTCTGATGCAAAGTTCTAATGTAATTCTGAATAGAATCTGAATTACTTTACGAAATGAGAATTTTTTTAGCCCAAAACGGTCGACCTCCAAACAAAGTTAGGCTGTTGACTGTGTGTTTTAGTTGGCTCTTTAGTTGCTTTCCGTACTGCTGTCGACATCTTGCTTTCTGCCTGACAGCAGTGCGAAATCAACCATAAAGTTTAATGACCTATTTGGGTTTAATAAAAAAACTCGGGAAAGAAATGTCTTCCCCGAGTCGAGTTTCAGTATGACTGCACGAAAAAATCAGTTATTTGTTTACAATGACTTTTTCTATCAAATTTTCTGTATAGGAATAAGCAAAGTATTCGAATGACGGCATTGGCTTCGTGATGATGAAGTTTGCCTTTTCGCCTTTGAGTATTTGTCCGTATCTGCTGTCAAGTCCGAGGGCGTAGGCTCCGTTTACGGTCGCAGCATTGAGAGCTTCGTTCGGTGTCATCTTCATTTTGATGGATGCCAACGAAAGAATGAACTTCATGCTTGCCGAAGGTGAGGATCCGGGGTTATAGTCGGAAGCTATAGCTACAGGAAGTCCGTAGTCAATCATTTTTCGGGCAGGTGCATAGGGCATTCCCAGAAAGAATGCAGCTCCCGGCAATACAGTCGGCATTGTCTGGCTGTGGAGCAACGCTTCGCATTCCTCTTCGCCCGTGTGTTCGAGGTGGTCGACAGAAAGTGCGTCGTATTTCACACCTACCTGTATGCCGCCCGAACGTGCCAGTTCGTTAGCATGTATTTTCGGCCGGATGCCGTATTTTGCAGCGGCTTCCAGTATACGTTCCGTATGGGCAACGGTGAAAAATCCCTCATCGCAGAAAACGTCCACGAAATCAGCAAGGTTTTCTTTGGCCACTAATGGCAGCATTTTGTTGACAATCAAATCTACATAGCCGTCGTGATTGTCTGTATAGTTACGCGGAAAGGCATGGGCTGCCAAGAAGTTGCTGCGTACCGTAATCGGTGCAGTTTCTTTCATACGGCGAATGACACGCAGCATTTTCAGTTCGTCCTCAGTCGACAATCCGTAGCCGCTTTTAATTTCGATAGCTGCAGTTCCACCTTCCACACAGCGCAACAGTCGTTCCATTGCTGTGTCGTAAAGTTCGTCTTCCGATGTACGGTGAAGCAAATCGGCAGAATTCAAAATACCTCCGCCACGTTTGGCTATTTCTATATAGGAAAGTCCTTTGATTTTGTCGACAAATTCAAGTTCGCGGCTGCCTGCATACACGATGTGCGTGTGCGAGTCGGCAAAAGCCGGAAATATAAATCTGCCGGACATATCGCTGACTTCAGCAGTGTCGGTAATTTCCGGGAAATCAGACATTGCACCAAAATCTGCTATCATACCGTTTTCATCAACGATGAGATAGGCATCCCGTATCGTCGGGACATTGTCCATTTCCCTTCCCTTTAAACAGCTGACGGGGGCTTCGTATGCCCCCATCAGTGCCTTGATATTCTTATAGACTTTCATATTCATGCAGATGGTAGTTCTGTTTCAGGAAATCGATGGATTTTGCAATTTCGGTGTACAGCACTTTGTCCACTTCCACGAATGGCACAACTTGTCGGTATTCTTCGAAAATGCGTTCGATGACCGGTGAACTCTTGGCCGGACGGCGGAAATCGAGAGCCTGTGCCGCATTCATCAGTTCCACAGCCAGTACCTTATATACATTTTCAACAACTGCCGCACATTTGGTTGCAGCATTGGCACCCATGCTGACATGGTCTTCCTGTCCGAGTGACGATTCAATGGAGTCAACCGAAGCCGGTGTTGCCAATTGCTTGTTCTGGCTGACAACTGATGCGACTGCATATTGCGGAATCATGAAACCGCTGTTCAGGCCCGGTTTTGCCACCAAAAATGCAGGGAGTCCGCGTTTGCCTGAAATGAGCTGATATGTGCGTTGGTTGGAGATACTTGCAATTTCAGCTACGGCAATGGCAAGAAAGTCGTTGACAAGTGCCAATGGTTCTCCGTGGAAGTTTCCGGCAGAAATGACAAGGTCGTCTTCCGGTACAACAATCGGGTTGTCCGTTGCACTGTTGATTTCTGTTGTCACCACATTAACAACATGGTCGATTGTGTCTTTCACAGCTCCGTGCACCTGAGGAACGCAGCGGAAAGAGTAGGGGTCCTGCACATGCTCTTTGTGGCGTTCAATCAGTTCAGAGCCTTGCAGAATGTGGAAAATGTTGTCGGCAGTGTCGACCTGTCCTTTGTGTGCACGCATTTTGTGTGCAGAGTGCAGGAACGGGCTGATGCGTCCGTCGAAGGCATCGATGCTCATGGCCGCAATATAGTCGGCCCAGGCAATCAGACGTTTTGCACGGATGACATTCCATACTGAATACGCCGACATGAACTGTGTACCGTTAAGCAGGGCGAGTCCTTCTTTGGATGCAAGTTTGATGGGTTCCCAGTTCATCCGTCGGTTGAGTTCTTCTCCACTCATCCGTTCGTTGCCGACTGTCACTTCTCCCAAACCCAGCAGCGGCAGACACATGTTAGCCAGCGGTGCAAGGTCGCCGGATGCGCCCAATGAACCTTGTGTGTAGACTACCGGAATGATGTCGTTGTTGAAGAAATCGACTAACCGTTCGATTGTCGGCAGACAAGCACCCGAATAACCGTAGCACAATGATTGTATTTTGAGGAAAATCATGTATTTCACGATTTCCTTCGGCACTTCATTACCCATGCCGCAGGCGTGTGACATTACTAGATTCTTTTGCAGATCGCTCAATGAATCCTTGTCGATGGAAACGTTGCACAGCGAGCCGAAACCGGTGGTAATGCCGTAGATAGGTTCCTCCGATGTTTCAATTTTTTTGTCCAAAAACGTGCGGCAATTGACAACCAATTCTTTTGCCTTGTCGCTCAGCGCAATTTTCATTCCGCTTTCAATGACGTGAGCCACTTGCTCAATTGTGATTTTTTCAGGAGATATATAATGGATTTCCATAATGATTTAAAGTCAGCGAATTATTCAATATCGAGATTTTCAAATAGTTTGTCGTCTACAAGGTTCGGTAGTGTCACCTTGAGGTCGGGTGTGCGTTCCATTTCCAGTTTGATGGCATCCATAGCACCTTTGTTGCGTGCCCAGCTTCTGCGGGTGATACCGTTGTTCACGTCCCAATGGAGCATCATGCGGATGTTGCGTTCTGCTTGTTCCGAACCGTCGATAACCATGCCGAATCCTCCGTTGATGACTTCACCCCAACCGCAGCCGCCGCCGTTGTGGAGTGAAACCCACGTTGCACCGCGGAACGAGTCGCCAATCACGTTCTGTACGGCCATGTCGGCAGTAAATGCAGAACCGTCATAGATGTTCGATGTTTCTCTGTAGGGTGAGTCTGTTCCAGAAACGTCGTGGTGGTCACGACCAAGAACAACGGGTGCGGAAATACGTCCGTCGCGGATTGCCTGATTGAAAGCCAGTGCAATCTTGGTTCGTCCTTCACAGTCAGCATAAAGGATGCGTGCTTGTGAGCCAACAACGAGGTGGTTGCGTCCGGCCTCCTTTATCCAGTGGATATTGTCGTTCAACTGTCCCAAAATGTCGTGAGGAGCATGTGTGGCGATTTCTTCCAACACTTCTGTGGCAATCTTGTCGGTCATGGCAAGGTCGTCGGGGTTGCACGATGTGCAGACCCAGCGGAACGGTCCGAAGCCGTAGTCGAAGAACATCGGCCCCATGATGTCCTGCACGTACGATGGATAGCGGAAAGTGCCGTCTGGGTTCATGATGTCGGCACCGGCGCGCGATGATTCCAAAAGGAAGGCATTTCCATAGTCGAAGAAATACATGCCTTTTGCAGTCAGTTTGTTGATGGCGTCAACCTGGCGGCGCAATGATGCCTGTACTTCTTCTTTGAATTTTTCCGGATTGCTGACCATCAGTTCGTTGGATTCCTCCAAAGAATAGCCAGCGGGGTAGTATCCGCCTGCCCATGGATTGTGGAGCGATGTTTGGTCGGAGCCCAAGTCCACTTTAATGTCTTCTTCTACCAATCGTTCCCATAGGTCAACGACATTTCCCTGGTAGGCTATTGATACAGTCTCCTTGTCGGCAACGGCTTTGCGGATACGTGGCATCAGTTCGTCGAGCGAAGTAAACACTTCGTCTACCCAACCTTGTGCGTAGCGTTTTTCCACGGCTTTTGGGTTGATTTCAGCCACAACGCCTACAACTCCGGCTATGACAGCCGCTTTCGGCTGTGCTCCCGACATACCGCCCAATCCGGCTGAAACGAAAAGTTTGCCGGCAATTGGTGCGTTATAACTGCCTTCCTGTTTGCGTGCCGCATTCAGTACGGTGATAGTTGTACCGTGTACAATTCCCTGTGGGCCGATATACATATAGGAACCTGCTGTCATTTGTCCGTATTGCGATACGCCCAAAGCATTGAAGCGTTCCCAGTCGTCCGGTTTTGAGTAGTTGGGAATTACCATACCGTTGGTGACAACAACGCGCGGAGCGTTCTTGTGTGACGGGAACAGGCCGAGTGGATGGCCGGAATACATTACCAACGTTTGACTGTCGGTCATGGTGGCAAGATATTTCATCGTAAGCCGGTATTGCGCCCAATTCTGGAACACAGCACCATTGCCTCCGTAGGTGATAAGTTCGTGCGGATGTTGTGCTACGGCCGTGTCAAGGTTATTGTTGATCATCAGCATTATGGCAGCCGCCTGACGAGATTTGTAAGGATATTCGTCGATTGGGCGGGCATACATCTTGTAGTCCGGACGCAGGCGATACATGTAGATGCGTCCGTATGTTTTCAGTTCATGAAGAAACTCTGGAATAAGTTCTGCATGCTGTTCCGGACGGAAATAGCGCAGTGCGTTGCGGAGTGCCAGCTTTTTCTGTTCCGGAGTCAGAATGTCCTTTCTTTTCGGAGCGTGGTTGACTGTCGGGTCGTATGGTTTGGCAGGTGGCAGAATATCGGGGATTCCTGCCAGAATTTCTTTTTGAAAATCAGTGAGTTGTTCCATATATATGGTGTTTCGTTAGTTTTTGTCTATAATGCTGTTTACCGTTTTGAGAATCTCTGTTTCGAGAACCATAGCCTGGTCGGCAATAAGTTGGGCTTCGTTGATGAGTTTCTCGGCCTTTTCCCGGTCTTTGAGGCCGGCTGCATTGATTTTTACATTTAAAAATGCTCCCAAAATGGCCGAGCGGGTTGCCAGTGCACCTACTCCTGCATCCGACACGGAGTTTGGATTGCCGTGTTCTGCCATGGCTTTGATGACCGGGAAGGCACGGAATGCGCATTGCATTGTGTGTAACGGCACTTCCGTTGCGTAGAGTGTCGCTTTTTCCATTGCTTCTGCTCTTGCTGCCTTTTCTTCCGGTGTTGACTTCGGCATTCCAAATACAGCCATTATGCCATTGAAAGCTGCTGTGTCTTCATCTACCAGATGAAGCAGTTCCGACATGATTTCGTGGCCTTCGGCGGCGTAGTCGGCAAAGAATTCCCAACGGTCGTCCCATCCCGGTTTATGAGCTGAAAGGTTGGCCACCATTGTGCCGAGGGCAGCTCCCAATGCTCCCATGTATGCGGAAATGGAACCGCCGCCCGGAGCCGGAGATTCGCTCGCTGTTTCTTCTGCAAATCCGTCGCAGGTCATGTCGACAAGCTTTTCCGTCTTGTCGGTGATGAGATATTCAATTACTTTTTCCTGTGGATTGAATGCGCCCAAATTGTCGAGTCCCATGGAACGTACGGCAATTTTTATGATTTCGCTTTCGGCAATACCGGCAGAACGGTTTTGCTTGGCCAGGAAATATTTGCCGGCATTCACCAGTACCACTTTCGGAACCAGGCCTACGATTTCCGTTCCAGTGACACGAACACCGCGGGCAGCAGCCTTCGCGCAGACTTCTTCGAAGGCCACATGGAGTGGGGTAGCATTCATGTCGGTAATGTTCATTGATACTTGAGCAATACCGTACTCCTTGATGAACCAGCCGATGGCTTTTGTTCCCTTCAGTGTTCCGGGAATCATTACCTCGTGTCCGTTTTCGTCAAGCACTTTTTTACCGGTGATAGGGTTGCCTTCGCGTTTTACGCGTCCTTTTTCTCGAACGTCGAAGGCAATCGCGTTGGCGCGACGTGTGGAAGTCGTATTCAGATTGAAGTTTACTGCTAAAAGAAAATCACGAGCACCAATGACGGATGCACCGCTTTTTGCTACCGATTCGTTCCATTGGTCAGGTCCGAAATCCGGCTTCATGTTCGGATTGGCAAGTTTGTTTGCAAGTCCTTCGTATTCACCTTCGCGGACTACTGCCAGATTCTTTCTTTCCGGAGTAGAAGCGGCAGCTTCGTAACAATATACTGGAATTTCGAGTTCTTCTCCGACACGCTGTGCAAGTGCTCTCGCATATTTTACCGTTTCCTCCATGGAAATGTTGGCAACGGGAACGAGCGGACAAACGTCGGTAGCTCCCATACGCGGGTGCTCGCCGTGGTGTCCTCGTATGTCAATCAGTTCTTTGGCTTTTCGTATGGCGGCAAATGCAGCTTCGCATACCTGTTGCGGTTCACCGATGAAGGTGACTACGGTGCGGTTGGTTGCATAGCCGGGGTCAACGTCCAGAAGGGATACTCCTTCAACTGATTTGATAGTGTCGGTAATCTGGTTGATGATTGTCATGTCGCGTCCTTCGCTGAAATTCGGAACGCATTCCACTAATTGTTTTTTCATTGTAGTTGATTATTCGGAAAAATGATTATTTCAATTTAATGTCAGGGGGCTTTGGGTAGCCCTTACAAAGTTAAAAAAATATACGGTAAAAACAATGAAAACGGATTTTAAAAGTGGCAATCTGTCAATTGAAAAAAGAAACGAGACAACCCAATCGAGTTGTCTCGCCTACATTTTGATATAAGTCGTTATTTTAGTATTCGGCAAGGATACCTGACCATTGCAGTGCCGGAACACATATTTGTGAAATTTGGCTGAGGTCAGTTATTGAATAAGGTTTCAGCACAGCCGCATGCGCCACTTCCTGAGCGATGTGTTTTTCCAGTTCGCTCATTGTCGACGGGGCATAGCTGTTGCCGACGACACTTTTGCCGAAAATGGCTTCATACCATGTGCAGGCTGCTGTATATCGGCCGTAAGTGAGTTGCAGGTGATAGCCGTCGCGGTTGAGTGTGTCGCCTAACTTTGATGTGCGGGCGTTCTGAATAGCGGTTCCCGACGGTATGATAATGTCGAATTTTGCTATCTTGTCAGCTGCCTGTGTGGAGGCAATGATTTCGTTGTACATTCTCATCTGGTCTTTTCCATAGTCGGGAAATGCTCCGTGGTTCGAATCTTTGGAGTATGCCCAAGTCATGTGGAACATTATTTTTGTGTCGGTTCTGACATGTTTGCGCACAAAGTCAAGCACCTCCGACATATAGGGTTCGTAGGTCGCCTGCTTACCGGAGAAATGGCTGGCCTGCTGTACGCTCACGTAGTCCCAGCTTTCATCGGCAAGAGCTGTGGCAATAGTCGTTTCAGGTGTCTCTGTTTTTACGCCATCCACGATTTTGCGGTATTTGTAGTCTGGAATGTTGTTCTTGACATTGTTGGCGTGGCGTTCCAGCGAACATCCCGGATAATAGAGGTTGCCTACAATGATTTTTTGTCCGTCGGCTGCTGCCAATTCATAAAAATATTGTTCGATAGCGTCTTCAGAAAAGCTGTTGCCAATGGCCAGAATACGGATGATCCCATCGTCCTTTTTTGCCGGGACAAGCGGTATCAAGTCCGTAGCAAAAGCTGAAGGCGCAATCATTGCCAGAAGAAGGGCAATGAGTAAAGTTCTGATTTTAAAAGTCATAATAGTTCTTATTTATTGTTCGAAATTTCAGCAATCTCTAAAATGCGGCAGCTTTCGCCGTCAGTCAGCTTATAGCTCAATTTGCGAGTTCCGCCTGTAGGATTGGCATTGGAGTCCTTTTCCTTGTAGATTGGGAATATTCTGTACAGGACATTGTTTTCAACGGCTATGGAGTCGTGTCCCATATATCCTTCCGATGCTTTCCCGCTTAGTTCCGGCACATGGATTTGGCTGATTGATTTTCCGTTATTTACGGAATAGCCGATAATATTGACATAGCTTCCGCTACCGTCCGAGGTAAGGAACAGCAGTACTTCAGGATATGTGTCGGAATTGAGGTCGGCTATTTCCATGCCGGTAAGTGTGTAGCCCATGATGTTTTGTGTCATTGGCGTATTGTCGATATCCAGTCCCGAAGGAACGATGCGCAGCATATCACCGGCCTGTTGGATATCGAAGCTGTATTTTCCGGAAGTCAGAGTTTTGACTGTTGTCGGCTTGCGGAGAAAATACATGTCGCTGAACGGCGATTCAATTACATTCTTTTCCCGGTCAAGCATTTGCAGTGTGTTCTCTCCAATTTTATAGAAAGAACTGTCGTTCTTCTCCGTGACAAGTGTGAGGGTGTTTTCGTTAACTTCGTATGTTCCTTTTTCCGTATATGACGACCGTTCGATATAGTCGTTGACAATTGTGTACGATTTGTCTTTGTTCAATGTAAGTGTCACGTTGATTCCCGGACAGTCGGCTGCGGGAAGTACCCCGTAGTAGGTTCCTTCGTAATCAAGTGAGTTCTCGGCGTTGTGGCCGTCTGTTGTTACCGCTTTGTTACCGTTGCTGCAGGCCATCAGAGTGATGGCACATGCAAAAGAAATGATTGAGTTGGTTTTCATAGAAATATTATTTAAAATCAATTAAAAATTCAATGAGGGAATCCTTTTCGTTAAGTCCGAATTTTTTGCGAAGCCTGTAGCGTGCGGCTTCCACTCCCCGTATGGTCAGGTTTGTAAATTTTGCGATGTCTTTTGTCGACAGATTCAGCCGCAACAGTGCGCAGAATTTCAGGTCGCTTGCCGTTAGGGCAGGGTAGCGGTCTCGCAGATTGCGGAAGAAATGGTCGTGGATGAGGTCGAAATTCTTTTGATAGATATTCCAGAATTCCAGATTGCTCACATTTGATTCTATCTTTTTTAGCAAAACGTCCATGTCTTTTTGTGAAATGCCGCCTTTGGCTTTCTGTGTCAGCATGGAATCCTTGAGACTTTCGATTACTTTCTCCTTTGAATACACGTCAAGAGCCATGCTTGCCAGTTCCTTGCTTTTGGTTGACAATTCTGTTTTCAGAATTTGCTGCTGCTGTTCGGCAATCAGTTTTTCCTGTTCCAGCATTTTTATGTTCTGAATGTTGCGTTCTGCCTCGTATTCTTTCCGTTTCTTGGTCAAAGCCTTTTCTGTTCTCCATTTTGATATGAAGAATATGGCTGTGGCAAGGATTATTATATAGAGAATGATGGCCAGCGTAGAAATGTAGAACGGATGGGGTACGGTGAAGTAGTAGACAGTTTTTCCAACAGTTTCCTCAAGGGAATTGCAAGCTGTCACTTCCAGTTGGTATGTGCCGAAATCCAAGTCCGAGTATGTGATTTCCGGTGTATTCTTAACTGTGTATATATCTGTTTCTCCTGTCAGATGGAATTTGAAAAGAACAAGTTCTTTGTTGTAGTTAGGGAATGAGAGTATGAACTCAACGTTTCCGTTGGTAACAGTTGGGTTTGACTTGTCGCTGCTGATTGGCAGTTTGGTAATGACACCGTCTTGGGTCGTAAACGAGACTTTCGAGAAGGTCAAGTTCGGTATTTTCCAGTCAGTTTTGCTGCTGTCATTCATTTGGTATTTGGCAACGGCATTGTTCATGTTGAAGTATGCTACATCGTCGTGCACGCAAATCATGTCGTTGTTTTCATTGTTCTGCATGGTGAAGAGATTCAACGGTATATATTGCTGAACAATGAATTTGTTGCCTTCGTACTTGAGCAGGGAATAGCCGTCCTTGCCCGACAGCCAGAAACTGTCGTTGGTTACCCTTGTTGCCGAATGGATGTTTTTCGATGAAAGTAAGGCGGAATTCAGCAGATCGTATGGAATTATTTTCTGCGTGATGTCGTCGTAGGTGTAGAGGCGTTCGTTGTCGGAAAATACAATTCTTCCCCGAATCTTCATAATATGGTCTATTGAGCAGATGGAGTCATCCAACTGTTTGAAATAGGTGGACGATTTGGCTGTCTTCAGGTTGCTGTCCAGTTCTATGCGGTATATGCCGTGTATCATGTTGGATGCCCATATTGTGCCGCTTTGGTCTACTTCAATGTGGCGTATCGGGGCTGAAAAGTTAGCCACTTTATTGCTCATTTCCCATCTGCCGTTACGCTTTTTGTAAATGCGGAGTTCGGAGTAGGATGATTCCAGTAGAATGTCCTGCCCGTGTATGTTGCAGCGGATGAGCCGCGTGCTGCTGCTTGTCGTTCCCGGAATGGCTTCCGCGTTGTCATTTTTGTCCAATATGTAGGTTCTGGCATTGTTACCAATGAAAGTCTGGTCGTCAACGGTTGTGATATGCCAGTTCTGTCCGCTGAACTGCGGGAGCATTTGAATTTTTCCGCTGCCGATATTGTATTTGAATACGCCCTGGTTGGATGCAAGCAGCAGGGAGTTGGCATTATACTCGATATCGTAAATCATGCCGATTTGCTTTTCTCCCCGTTCTGGCACCATGATTCGGAAAGGTGCTCCGGAGTGGATAAGTGCAATTCCTGTGTCGAGCATTGCCCAAATATTGTTGTCGCGGTCGCAGTATAGTCCCAATACCGATTCATTGACAATGCCGGATTCTATGTTGTAGTGCCATTTTACTTTCCCGTCCAAATCCAAGGCGAATATGCCGTTCAGAATTGTCCCAATAATCAATAGTGAATCCTGGGTGATGGTGGCACGGTTTATCCCGCTTGCTCTAAGTTCGCCGTCGATTTCAGTTTGGAATGGTACAGCTTTGTTGCCAGTCATTTTGTAAAGCCCGTTTTTCTCGCCGCATAAAATAGCTTCATTGCCTGACAACGGAATGGCAGCAGCAATTCTGTCGCCTTGCAGTTCTTCGGCCGTCAGGATGGTGGTCAGCTTATTGTTGTCAAAGCGATAGTAGCCGTCGTCGGTGATTTGTGTATATAGGCTATTATGTATGTTGTGAAAATAAAGGGGGAGAATGTCACGCTTTCCTTCATGCACTTTCTCTCCGTTATAAACATAATATTTGAAAAACGCTTGGAAATAGATTAAATTTCCGACTTTTACGATATTCCATATTTCATTATGCGAGCCATTGATAGCCTTAATGCCTTCGCTTAGTGAATGGTAGTGTAGATATCCGTATTCGTCATAAATGAAGTATCCGAATTCTTCATATGAACCGACATAAATGCGGTTGTTGTCATAAAATACGCTTCTGACCAGAGCGTTGCTGGGTATTTTTTCTTGTCTCCATCGGTCTCCGTCATATATGAGCACACCTCTGTTGTTGGCAAAATACATTTCACCGTTTGCCCCCTGTGTGCCGCACCAGTTCTGGTTTCCGGCATTGTCTCCATAATCCGCAGTTGTGAAGTTTGTGACAATGGGTTTGAAACGTGCTGCATAAACCGGATCGTTTGTGCAGAAAATAAGTAGTGAAAGTATGAAAATAACAAAGGTTCGTTTTGCCATTGTATGTTGAGATTTTAAGATTTTAGCATGGAGGAGTAGACGAGGGCAGAACCTGTGAAAAACTTGTTGTTTCAAATGGTTTATGCCGGGCCGTATCCTATATTTTACAAAGATATGCATTCTTTTTTTAATACCAAGAAATTGCCCGTAATATTTAATTTTGTAAAAATCGGAAGAAAAGGAGATTTTTTGTCAAAAATGTTGGCCGTAGTGAAAACGTAATAAGCTAAAATGTTAAACGAAAGCACTATAGTCCATAAAAACGTAGTAAAAACGTAGTGTTGTACAACATAAAAGTAGTCGCGTAGTGTATGAAAAAATTTTAAAGAAGATATTAGTGTGTTACTTTGCAGTGCAAACAAAATTTACCTTATAACCTAACCATTAATTTAAAATGAGAAAGCAAATTTTGACTTTTTTGCTGTTAGTGCTGTTCTCTCCGTTGGCAATGCTTGCGCAGCAGACACAGACAGTGAAAGGTACGGTGGTTGACGAAACCAACACACCGGTGATTGGAGCCACAGTAAAAGTAAATGGCTCTTCAATTGTAACAGCTACCGATTTCGACGGTAACTATGTGTTAACAAATGTTCCTGCAAATGCAGTTATCACCTATACTTATATAGGTATGCAGACACAGGAAGTGAAAGTGTCGGGAAAGTCTGAAATTAACATTACGTTGAAGGAAGATTCCCAGAATCTTGAAGAAATTGTTGTTATCGGTTACGGTGCAGCAAAAGCTAAAGACTTGACAGCTCCTATTGCTGTTGTAAAGGGTGACGACTTGATTGCGCAACCTACATCTTCTCCGATGTCAGCGTTGCAAGGTAAAGTTCCGGGTGTGAATATCGTTAACTCTGGTACACCGGGTGCTGGTCCTACAGTTAAGATTCGTGGTGTCGGCTCTTTCTCTGATTCAACTCCTTTGTATGTTGTTGACGGCATGTTCTATGACAACATCAACTTCTTGAACAATGCTGATATTCAGGAAATGTCTATCCTGAAGGATGCTTCTGCAGCTGCTATCTATGGTGTGCGTGCAGCAAACGGTGTTGTTATCATCACTACCAAGAAGGGTCGCCGCAACCAAAAAGCTCAAATCACTTACAATGGTTACGTTGATATCCAACAAGCTACTAACGTGTTGGAAATGACAAATTCAAGCCAGTATGCAGAAATGCTTCGCGAAGCAGGTGAAGATATCTACAGCGATTACTTGAAGAAGTCAATTGAAAAGTGGGGCGGCAACTATGAAGCTAACCAGTACAACGCTGACACTGACTGGTATGACGAATTGCTCCGCACAGCCATGATTACCAACCACAGCTTGAGCATCAGCGGCGGTAGCGAAAACGCTACTTATTCTGTAGGCCTGAGCTATTTGTCACAAGATGGTATCATGGATGTTGAAAACTACTACCGTCGTACTAACTTCCGTGCTGCGTTGGATTATGATGCAACAAACTGATTGAAAGTCGGCTTCAATGGAGTTTTCAGCAACTCAAACCAACAGTTGCCTAACAATGCAGCTTGGCAGCAGGCTTATAACATGCCGGGTATTATTCCGGTAATGGATGGTGACGATTATGCTACACCGCAAGATCTTGGTGTTTCTGCAAACTTGTACAATCCGGTTGCAACTGCCAATTATTATGATTCTCGCAACGAGACTTATCAGGTACTTTCCAACTTCTATGCTCAGTTGAATTTCATTCCTGACAAATTGAGCTTCAAGACAAGCTACAGCTATGACTTCTCTTTGGTGAAAGGTCGTACATTTACTCCGACTTATAACATCAGCTCTTGGCAAAAGAATGAAACCAACTCATTGAAAAAAGAAAATTCAAATTACTACAAGTCAATTTGGGATAATACCTTGACTTATAATGATCAATGGGGACAGCACAAGTTTGGTGCAATGGTCGGTCACTCTATGCGTCAGGAAAACTATCGTAACCTGTGGGGTAATGTAACTAACATTCCTGAAGGTGCAGATGAATACATGTATTTGGTAAATGGTAATACTGAAGGCCGTACGCTTGGTGATGGTGGTTGGACTTACAATGGTTTGTCTTTCTTCACTCGTTTGAACTACGACTTTGCTGGTAAATATCTGTTGATGTTCACAATGCGTGCTGATGGTTCTTCCAAGTATCAGGAAAAATGGGGTTATTTCCCATTAGTTGGTGCAGCTTGGGTATTGACTCAGGAAGATTTCATGAGCTCTCAGAACGTATTCGACTACTTTAAACTTCGTGCAAGCTGGGGTCGTCTTGGTAACGACAAGGTAGCTGCAAGCGACGGTTTCGCATCTATTACAACTGGTAACGATGCTTCTGGTATCTTTGGAAATTATGGCTCTAATGCTGGTGTTGTTGTTCCGGGTTGGCAGAATGCAACATATTACAGCTGGTTGCGTTGGGAAGTTGTTGATGAAACAAACGTTGGTTTCAACTTTACAACTTTGAACAACCGCTTTGATGTAGATGTTGACTGGTACTATCGTATGACTGACAATGCGGTTGTTTCTCCGACAATCCCGATGACTAACTATGGTATTGCCAAGAACACTGGTAAGATTCTCAATACAGGTGTTGACTTGTCTTTGAACTGGCACGACAATATCGGTGATTTCAACTATTATGTAGGCGCTAACTTGGCTTACTTGCACAATGAAGTGAAGTCACTTGACGGTAACTTGGAATATATCAAGGGTGGTAAGACTACTAACATGGTAGGTGAAAAGATGAACTCTTACTTCGGTTACAAAGTAATCGGTGTTTATCAGAACCAGGCAGAAATTGAAGCTGATCCGATCGCTGTAGCAAACGGCTTGGAACCGGGTGACCTTCGTTATGAAGACGTAAACGGTGATAACAAACTTGATGGCTCTGACCGTCAGATTCTTGGTTCTTATGTTCCTGACTTCACTTATGGTTTCAACCTTGGTTTCAGCTATAAGAACTTCGACTTCTCAATGACTACATACGGTCAGGTAGGTGGCGAATTGTGGAACCGCAAACGTTCTTTGCGTTACGCTGACTCACACTACAACTTCGATATGGATACATATGAAAACCGTTGGCACGGTGAAGGAACTTCCAACACACATCCGTCAGCTAAAGGTTTGACTAAGGGTTGGAACGTGAGCGACCAGATGATTAGCTCTTATTTTGTTGAAAAATCCGACTATTTCCGTATTCAGAACATTACTTTGGGCTACAGCTTCAAGAATGTGAAAATGGGTAGCTACACAATGCCGGGCATCCGCTTGAGCTTGACAGCTGACCGTCCGTTCACAACATTCAAGGCTAACAGCTTCACTCCGGAAGTTTCAGATCCGGAAGGATGGGATACAGAAGTTTATCCTTTGACAGCAACTTATACTTTCGGTGTTCAACTTGATTTCTAATCCATAACCTACTTAAAACGAAAAACAATGAAATTTTTAAAGAAAACATTAGCATATATGTTGCCGGCGATGATGTTGCTCGGTGGCACATCTTGTAGCGATTTTCTTAATAAGGCACCGGAAAATAAAGTGCCGGAAGCAAGTATCGACTACACTAACTTGGCAAACATGTACCAACCGGTATCCGGTGTATATGCACAAGTTCGTACCGGTGGTACTCACTGGATTTCTTGGGCTGCATTCATCGTTCGTGACGATGATGTTTGGTCAGGCCGTCATGACGACCAGGCAGACTTGGTAGATATAGGTGAAAGTTTTATCTACAACAATGCATGGTGGGGATTTAACGAAACTTGGAACCAGCATTACAAGATTATCCGTTTTGCAAATTCAGCTTTGCAAGATTTGGAAAACTTCAAAGCCAATATCACTACTGAAGAGGACATGAAGAAGTATGAAACATATTGTGGTGAAATCCGTTTCTTGCGTGCTTACGCTTATTATCGTTTGACCCAATGTTTCGGTGATGTTGTTCTTTACACAGACAACAATCAGACAGACATGACTCGTACGAAACGTGACGGTGTTTACCGCTATATGTTGGAAGAAGATTTGGACTATGCTATCAATAAGTTGCCGCGTGTTCATCCGAAAGAAATGGAACATGTTGGAGCTGTAACGGCATTTACTGCTGAAATGCTTGCTGCTAAGGTTAATTTGCAGATGGGCAATTATAGCGAAGTTGAACGTTTGACAGACGATATCATCTCAAGCGGTAAGTTTGATTTGTATCCTGACTACTACAACTTGTTCAAGACTGCCGGTATGCTTTGCGAAGAATCTATGTTTGAAGTTCAGGTAACAAACTTCGGTGTTGGTTCAGGTGACGAAGTTCGTCCAGGTGAATTCTACGTATTCCAAGGCCCGGTTAACACTGGTACAATCTCTGGTTGGGGATTCATCGGTTTCGAACCGGAATTCATTCAGTAGGCTGAAGATCGTGGTGAAACAGTTCGTGCTACTACAACATTCTTGAAGGGTGGTGAAACTACTCCGAGCGGAGACTTCATTGTCGGAGCAACTAACCCGACTGCAACAAATGTATGGAACGGTAAGGCTTATCTTCCGAAGAACGAAACTCCGGAAGGTCGTGGATATGGTTCTGGTAACAATATCCGTGTATTCCGTTATGCCGACGTATTGTTGATGAATGCCGAAGCTAAAGCTCGTTTGGGTAAAGATGGTAGCTACGGTTACTATCAGATTCGTAAACGTGCTGGATTTGAAGATTCTGGTGCTCAACCGACTGTTGACCAGATTTTGGATGAACGTCGTATGGAATTGGCTTGCGAATGGGGTGAACGTTATATGGACCTCGTACGTACAGGAAAAGCTGCAGAAGTTCTTGGCTCTAAGGGTTGGACTGCTGACAAGACTTATTATCCTATTCCTTACGAGCAGTTGAATAATGCTCCAAGTTTGTCTAATCCTTCCATTGATTATTAGTAGTAGGTATTCCTAAGAATTATGAAGGTAAAAAATATTGTAATCAGCTGTGGAATTGCGCTTGCCGGATTTTCGGCAAGCGCCGCTCCCGGCGATTCTATAAAGGTTGTAAAAGGTCAGATCAGTGATTATTTTATTACTGTGACAAAAACGCGTACAATTGAAGGTGTGGTACGCGATGAAAACGGTAAGCCTCTTGAAGGCGCTACTGTTATGTTTTTTGCCAGTCCGATGCACTGTACTACAGACAAAGACGGACGTTATGCGATTAAAGGTTCGGAGGGTGACCGCCGATTGTATGTGTACTATCCCGGAAAGGAGATAGTGGACATGCCATTGGAACTGGACGAATTGAACGTCGATGTTACCTTGAAGCCTGACAGTTGTAATAATATTGCCCAACGTCGTCCGGCAGTTGCTACGCGCTGGTATAATCCGGCTACCTATAAATCACATACGTATTGTAACCCGATGAATATCAGTTACAACTACGAACCGTATAACAATAATGTGAAGCCGAACGGATCGTTCCGTTCTTCAGCCGATCCGATGGCGTTGACCTACAAGGACGAATATTTCTTGTTCTCAACAAATCAGGGTGGTTTCCATTATTCGAAAAATTTGACGGACTGGGAATTTGCGCCGGCAAGTTTTCAGCGTCACCCGACAGATGACGACCAGTGTGCACCTGCCGCTTATGTGAGCGGTGACACGCTTTTCTATACAGGTTCTACTTACTACGGTTTGCCCGTATGGTACGCAACGCAGCCAAAAGGCGGCCGTTTCAAGAAGGCAATCGAATGTGGTGTGTTGCCTTGGTGGGACCCTTACTTTTTCTTGGATGATGACGGTAAATTGTATCTCTATTATGGCTCAAGCAATGAGTATCCTATGAAGGGTGTACAGGTAAGCCGCGACGATTTCCATCCGCTTTCTAAAATTCACGACCTTCTGGTGCTTCATCCGAAAGAACACGGTTGGGAACGTTTTGGAATGAACAATGACGATGAAGTGACATTGGCACCTTTCACGGAAGGAATGTCAATGACAAAGCATAATGGCAAATATTATTTGCAGTATGGTGCTCCGGGTACGGAATTCAAAGTGTATGCCGACGGTGTTTATGTGAGTGACTCTCCACTTGGTCCGTTCACTTACCAAAAACACAATCCGATGAGCTATAAGCCGGGTGGCTTTGTGCAGGGTAGTGGTCATGGCGGTACATTCAAGGATGTAAAAGGAAACTATTGGCATGTATCGACCTGTATGCTTTCGTTGAAGTATAAGTTTGAACGCCGAATTGGACTTTATCCGACTGCATTTGATGCGGACGGGGTGATGTACAGCTCTTCTGCTTTTGGCGACTATCCGAACTGGAATGCCGATTATGACATCAAGAATCCGTCAGAACGCTTTACTGGCTGGATGTTGCTTTCGCTTGGCAAGAATGTGACGGTTTCAAGCACTGACAGTATTTTTGAAGCCAAGAACTTGACGGACGAAAGCATGCGTACCTATTGGGCTGCCAAAAGTGGCAAGCCGGGTGAATGGTTGGAAATTGACCTCGGCGGCATGAGGCAGGTGAAGGCGATACAGCTGAACTACTACGATTATAAGACAGTACAGCATAACCGTGCGAATGATGTGTACTACCAGTATCGCATCTATGCTTCGAACGACGGAAAATCATGGGAGCTGATTGTCGACAAGAGCGACAACGACCGCGATTGTCCGCACGACTATATTGAGTTGCAGGCAGACTTGTCAATCCGCTATCTGAAACTTGAAAATATTCATGTGCCTTCCGGCCATTTCTGTCTTTCAGAGTTCCGTGTGTTTGGAACTGCCGACGGTGACGCTCCGAAAGCTGTAAAAGGCTTGAAGGTGGTACGCGACAAAAACGACCGACGCAACGCAATGATTAGTTGGAACAAGTCGGCTGATGCATACGGCTATAATATTTATTATGGCATAGCTCCTGACAAAATGTATAATGCGATAACGGTTTACGGTGATACTTTTTATGATATGAGAGGTCTTGACCTTGCGACTGACTATTATTTCGCAATCGAGGCGTTGAATGAATCGGGTGTTTCTGTCAAATCCAAGATAATAAAGCAATAATTACAACTATTAAAGAATTACTAAACGATGAAAAAAACTATCTTAAAATCGGCTGCTCTTGCACTTGCAGTGGTATTTGTTGGCTGTAGTGCAAAAACAGAAAAAGCTGCGGAACTGACAATTGCGCAACAGGCCGAACAGCGTCCTGAGCAATTTGAAAATGACAGTGTGTTTCTTGACTTTATCCAGAAAGTTCACTTTAATTATATGTGGGAAGGTGCCGACTCTACTTCGGGTTTGGCTAAGGAACGTATCCACTTGGACAACCATTATCCGGAAAACGACCAGAATACAATCACTATCGGTGGTAGCGGTTTTGGTGTTGCCGGTTTGATTGTGGCTATGGACCGTGGTTTCATCACTCGTGAAGCCGGTGTGGAACGCCTTCACAAGATCGCTGATTATTTGACAAAGGCTGACCGTTTCCACGGAGTATGGCCGCACTGGTTGGATGGACCGACAGGTAAGGTTAAACCGTTCGGTAAAAAGGACAATGGCGGTGACTTGGTAGAAAGTGCGTTTTTGATGCAGACACTTTTGTGCGTGCGTCAGTATATGGATGCCAATGTTGAAACAGAAAAGGCGTTGATCGACAAAATCAACAAACTTTGGAATGAAATGGAATTTGACTGGTATCGCAATGGCGGTAAGAATGTATTGTACTGGCACTGGTCACCGGAATACGAATGGGAAATGAACTTCCCGTTGGAAGGCTACAATGAATGTCTGATGGCTTACATTCTTGGTGCATCATCACCGACACACGGAATCCCGGCTGAATGTTTCCACGAAGGATGGGCTCGTAGCGGCGGCATCAAAACTGACGTTAAGCCTTACGGATTGCCTCTCGACGCTAAGCACAATGGTGCGGAAGCAATGGGTGGACCGCTTTTCTGGGCTCACTATTCTTACATCGGTCTTGATCCACGTGGTTTGAAGGACCAGTATGTTGACTATTGGAACGTAACACGCAACCATGCTATGGTTGACTACAAATACTGCGTTGAAAATCCGAAAAACTTTGTTGGCTACGGTGAAAACTGCTGGGGTCTTACTGCCAGCTATTCAACTAAAGGCTATGCAGCTCACTGTCCGGGCGACAACGACTGCGGTGTAATCACTCCGACAGCAGCCTTGTCAAGCTTCCCTTACACTCCGGAAGAATCCATGCGTGCATTGAAATATTTCTACAGCAAGGGCGAATGGATTTGGGGCAAATATGGTTTCTATGATGCATTCTCTGAAACTGATAATTGGACAGTGCCTCGCTACTTGGCTATCGACCAGCTCACAATTGCTCCGATGATTGAAAATTACCGTACAGGTTTGCTTTGGAACTTGTTCATGAGCTGTCCGGAAATTCAGGCAGGTTTGGCTAAATTAGGTTTTACAATCACTAAATAAACTATTGATTCAAATGAAAATTTCTAAAATCCTTTTCGCATCAGCAATGATGTTTACTGCATCTGCAGGCGCATTTGCCGCACCTGCAGCGGATGATGCAGAAATGAACAAATTCATTGACGATTTGATGGGCAAGATGACCTTGCAGGAAAAAATCGGTCAGTTGAATTTGCCTGTTACGGGTGATATCGTTACAGGTGCTGCAAAAAGCAGCAACGTGGCGGAAAGAATTCGTCAGGGACAAGTCGGTGGCTTGTTCAACCTCAAAGGTGTAGAAAAAATTAAAGACGTACAGCGTATTGCTGTTGAGGAAAGCCGTCTGCACATTCCATTGCTCTTCGGTATGGATGTTATCCACGGTTATGAAACGGTGTTCCCAATTCCTCTCGGTTTGTCCTGTACATGGGATATGGAAGCTGTTGAAAAATCAGCTCGTATTGCAGCTATCGAATCAAGTGCCGACGGTATCTGCTGGACATTCAGCCCGATGGTCGACATCTGTCGTGATGCTCGTTGGGGACGTATCTCAGAAGGTAGCGGTGAAGACCCGTTCTTGGGTTCTCGCATTGCAGAAGCTATGGTGAAAGGTTATCAGGGTGATTTGACACGCAACGACGAAATCCTTGCCTGTGTTAAGCACTTTGCTCTGTATGGTGCACCTGATGCCGGCCGTGACTACAATACAGTAGACATGAGCCACCTGCGTATGTACAATGAATATTTCCCGCCTTATAAGGCTGCTATCGAAGCAGGTGCTGCCAGTGTAATGGCTTCGTTCAACACAGTTGACGGTATTCCTGCAACCGGTAACCGTTGGTTGATGACAGAAGTGCTTCGCAACCAGTGGAAGTTTGACGGTTTCGTTGTAACTGACTACACCGGTATTTTTGAAATGATTGCTCACGGTATGGGTGACTTGCAGCAGGTTGCTGCCATGGCATTGAAAGCCGGTGTCGATATGGATATGGTTTCTGATGCTTTTGTCGGAACACTTGAAAAATCAGTAAAAGAAGGTAAGGTTAGCGAAGAAGAAATCAACGTGGCTTGCCGTCGTATGTTGGAAGCAAAATATCGTCTTGGCCTTTTCGAAGATCCTTACAAGTTCTTGGATGTAAAACGTCCGGCCAAACAGATTTATACTGCTGAAAACCGTGCGATTGCCCGTGAAATTGCCCGTGAATCATTCGTTCTTTTGAAAAACGAAGGTAATCTTCTTCCGTTGAAACGCAAAGGAAAGATTGCTTTGATTGGCCCGTTGGCAAATACTCGTGCCAACATGCCGGGTACTTGGAGCGTTGCTGCCGTTTCTTCTAAATATTCTACATTGTTGGAAGGTTTGCAGAATGCTGTTGGCAAAAAGGCTGAAATCCTTTATGCAAAGGGTAGCAACTTGATGTATGATGCCAAGATGGAAGCCGATGCAACTATGTTCGGCCGTGAAATGCGCGACAACCGTTCAAATGAAGAAATGCTGAAAGAAGCATTGGAAATTGCCAAGAAGTCGGATGTAATTGTTGCTGCTCTCGGTGAATCTTCAGAAATGAGCGGTGAATCAAGCAGCCGTACAAATCTTGAAATGCCGGATGCTCAGCGCGATTTGCTCGAAGCGCTTTTGGCAACTGGCAAACCGGTAGTATTGGTACACTTCTCTGGCCGTCCTACCGTGTTGACTTGGGAAAGCGAAAACGTTCCGGCTATCCTGAACGTTTGGTTTGGCGGTAGTGAAGCTGCTGATGCAATTGCTGATGTATTGTTCGGTGACTATGCTCCAAGCGGAAAACTGACAACTTCATTCCCACGTAACGTAGGTCAGGTGCCTATCTTCTACAACGAATTCAACACAGGTCGTCCTTTGACTGGCGGTTGGTTCACTAAGTTCCAGACAGGTTATCTGGATTCACCTAACACTCCGTTGTATCCGTTCGGTTTCGGTTTGTCATACACTACATTCGAATATTCAAACTTCACTTTGAGTGCTGATTCAATGACAGAAAACGGAACATTGACAGCTTCGGTGACTGTTAAGAATACAGGTAACTATGATGCCGACGAAGTTGTTCAACTTTATATCCGCGACCTTGTAGGCAGTGTATCTCGTCCGGTGAAAGAGCTGAAAGGTTTCGAACGTATCAGCTTGAAGAAGGGTGAAAGCATGACTGTGAACTTCACAATCAATGCAGAACTCTTGAAATTCTACAATTCAAACCTTGATTTCGTTTGCGAACCAGGTGAATTTGAAGTGATGGTTGGTCCTAACAGCCGTGACGTTCAGACAAAGAAGTTTACTTTGAAGTAATTAAGCGTTATTATAGAGTAGGTTTTTAGGTGAAAAAGATTGTTCTCTCATCTTCTTCTGAAGGTGAATGAACAATCTTTTTCTTCTAAAAATGAACCACAAAACGACGGAAATGAAAGTTATAAATTTCTTGTTGTCAGTAGTGTTTTCCTTGATTGTTTTGCCGATGCAGGCGCAGCTTTGGAATGTGCCGGAAGGCAGTGAAACCCGTTGGACAAGTTTTGAGAACCCGACGGGAGAGAAAGGAAAAGCAGCTCAGCGTAACAAGGGCGCTAAAGGCAGTCCGTTTGGTAGAATTATGCCCGGCGACAGCTGTGTGTTGCTTGCACAGGAAGGTACGGGTGTGATTAATCGAATTTGGTTGACGGTGAGCGACAGAAGTCCAAAAATGTTGCGTGCCTTGCGGATTAAGTTCTATTGGGACAATGCCGCGACTCCGGCGGTCGATGTTCCATTGGGTGACTTTTTCGGTAATCCGCTTTCCCGTATGGCTCGTTTTGAAAATGTGTTTTTCTCCGATCCTGAAGGTCGTTCGTTCAATTGTTGTGTTCCGATGCCTTACCGTACAGCTGCCCGTGTGGTTTTCGTGAACACCTCGGACACAGTGCTGACACATCTTTTTTATGATATCAATTTTACGAAACTCTCAGAATGGAAATCCGATATGAACTATTTTCATGCCGTTTGGCGAGAAGAAAATCCAACCAAATTGGGAGTTGACTATGAGGTGCTGCCTAAGATTTCTGGCAAAGGGCGATTTTTGGGGGTAAGTTTGGGGGTACTTGCCAACAAAGCTTATCGTCAGACATGGTGGGGCGAAGGCGAGATGAAATTTTATATTGATGGTGATTCTGCATTTCCTACATTATGTGGTACGGGTATAGAAGACTATATCGGTACGGCGTGGGGACAGGGGGAATATTCTCATCGTTATCAAGGCTGTCCGATTGCTGATGTCGACAACAGTTCGTGGAGCATGTACCGTTTTCACGTTCCTGACCCTATTTATTTTTACAAGGATATCCGTGTTACCTTGCAGCAGATTGGCGGAGCACCGTATCGCGATGTATTGGAACTCTATCGCGAAAACGTGCCACTGATACCGACCACGATTGACTATAATCTTGAATTCTATCGTCTGCTGGATGAAAATGCCGACCTTCGCATTACCGATGCCGATTTTCCCCAAGGCTTCGTTAATTTCTATCGTCAGGACCATGTAACCTCAACAGCCTATTTCTACCTCGACCGTCCGACTCGGTAAATTGGAGCTTCGTTTTATTAACGGAATTCAAAAATTAGGTAAAGCGGTATATGCGTACCGTATAAAAAGTATTATTAAATTAGAGACCAAATTTGTTAAGTGTTTAATCATTATGAAGAAACTGAATTTTGTTTTAGTGGCGTTGTTGTCTTTGGTATTTGGCATTAATGCCCAAGAAAACCTGACCGGTGATATGTATAATCTGACTAAGATTCGCTCTGGTGTCAGAAATCATCGCGTCAGCAGCTATGACCGTTCAGGCAACAATCGTGACCACCTGAAAGAAATTAAGCCGGGTGACACGCGAGTTTTAGCGGAAATCGAAGGGGCCGGCATTATCAACCATATTTGGGTGACAATCGCACCGGGCCCGGGTGAACTAAGTCGCAATGACATCATTCTGCGGATGTATTGGGATGGTAATGACTATCCGTCGGTAGAGTCGCCAATCGGTCCGTTTTTCGGACAAGGCTGGAACGAGCAGTACAATTACGCTTCGCTTCCTCTCTCAGCAGGTCCTAATACCGGAACCGGACTTTCCTGCTACTTTGCCATGCCTTTTGCCAAGGGGGCGAGAATAGAAATTGAGAACCAGACAGAAAGAACAATCGACTGCTTTTATTATTATATTGACTATGTTTCGGTTGACAAGCTGCCAAAAGATGCCGGACGCTTTCATGCATGGTATAACCATGAGTTGACAGAAGCTCTTCCGGAGGGAGAAACAGAGTGGGGCGTTGTTGGACCGCAAACGGAAAACAAAACAGGTAAAGACAATTATGTGTTTGCCGATATCAAGGGAAAAGGCCATTTCGTTGGTATCAATTATTATGTTCAGAATCCTTCGCCGATGTGGTATGGTGAGGGTGACGACATGTGGTTTATCGATGGAGAGGACACACCTTCTTTAATTGGAACCGGTACGGAAGATTTTTTCAACACCGCCTGGTGTCCGAAAGATCCATTCTCTCATCCGTATTTTGGTTATCCTCGCGTGAATAATGATATCGGTTGGTTAGGTCGTACTCATGTTTATCGTTTCTTTATCGACGACCCGATTTATTTTGAAAAATCCTTACGTGCGACAATAGAACATGGTCATAACAATTGTTTGACTCTTGATATGGCCACAGTTGCTTACTGGTATCAGTCGGAAGCTTGTGCTTTACCGGTAGCGCCGACAAAAGAGGAACGCGCCATCAAGCCGTTGATAAACAATGTCGACATTATGAAATGGCGTCATGAATGGAGAAAGAACCATGGCAATGACCCTAAACTGTGGGGTAATGAACAATAGCATGATGCTTTCTTATAATTAGATAGGGTGATTTATCACCACAATGTGTCATTCCGCGAGGAATGGCACATTTTTTTGTTTTAATGGACGGATGTTTGTATTTTTGTTCAGCTAAAATAAATGATACCTATGATAAAAGTGAAGAAGAAAATGAAAAACGCAGCGATTGCAATAGGAGCTCTTGGTGCGATGTTGTCAGTGTCGGAGTCTGTTTCAGCAGGAACTGATTCGGTGGAAAATTTGGGGGTGGCAGTCAGTGGGCAGTAAACCCGCGACTATTCTTACAGCGACAAGGAGGCCGGATTCTATTACGGCATGACAGGTGTAGATGCCTGGACGGACTGGTATGCCGGTTGGAATATCCGTGCCAAGCGCATATTCTCGGACTACCGTTTGACTGTTGACGGTGTTTCCTTGAAACGTAGTGAAGCGCAGTCGGAAGTGTTTCCCCACAAATTGGTGCGCAATTATTCGAATGCCGTTGAGTCATTCTATCTTGTCGACGGAAAGAAGATTCTTTATGTCGCGATGCAAGATGTCCTGGGTAGCAGAATGGGGATTGAATTGCTTGGAACCAATGTGGAAGATGGTCGGTTGGAGAAAAATGCTGTTGTCTATTCTGCAGTTGAAGCTCCCGGCGATGTGGTATGTGTCGTTCCTGCCAAAGCTTCGGCAAAACTCTCATTTACTGATGGAATGGTGGAAACATCGGCCAATGCCGGAGGTTTTCTGATTGTCTACGGTGGAAGTGAAAAAGAGGCACTTTCTCTCGCCGACGATTTTCGTAAGAATGGCGAGGAATGGTTGGCTCAGCGTGAGGCTCGCATGAACACTTTGCTTGCAAAGAATCACATTGCTTCCGACAGCCCGCAACTCGACAACGGTCTAAAATGGATTGAACTTACAGGCGACGAACTGATTACCCGTCAGCACGGTGGTTGGGGTATCTATGCCGGTTTCCCATGGTTTACGGATTTTTGGGGACGCGACATGTTTATCTCTATGCCGGGACTCGTATTGTGTACCGGACAGTTTGAAGAGGCTCGCGACATTATCGCTTCGTTTGCAAAATATCAGGATACGGATGCCAATTCTGAAACTTACGGGCGCGTTCCGAACCGTTTGAATCTGGAAGGCATATTGTATAATACAACTGACGGAACCCCTCGTTTTGTCATTCAGATTTATGATTACTTGAAATATACGGGTGATACGGAATTTGTGAAGCAGATATATAAAAATGTCAAGATTGCAACGGATGCTTCACTCAAACTGTATACGGATGAAAAAGGCTATCTGACACACGCTGATGCCGACACATGGATGGATGCCAAGCGTCAGGGCTCACGTCCGTGTTCGCCCCGCGGAAACCGTGCTGTCGACATTCAGGCTCTTTGGTATGACCAGTTGGTGATGGCTGCTGAGTTGGCCGACTATATGGGAGAAAAGGAAGATGCCCGTAATTGGCGTGCAGTTGCGGAAAAATTGAAAGGTAATTTTGAACGTGACTTTGTGGATAAGGAAACCGGACGAATCTACGACCACTTGAATGCTGATGGCAGCGGTGACTTGCAGTTGCGTCCGAACACGATTTATGCACATGAATTGTTGAGCGATATGTCTCTCAAGATGAGCGATGCCCGTACGGTTTGGGAACATTTGGTTTATCCTTGGGGTGTCTCTTCACTCGACCAGATGGACGACCAGTTCCACCCGTATCACGAACAGTGGCACCGTTATCATAAGGATGATGCCTACCATAACGGTACTATCTGGTTGTGGAACAACGGTCAGGCCATGCAGCGTCTTATTGAGTACGGCCAGCAGGACATTGCCTATCGTCTGTTCAAGAACATGAACCGTCAGGCTTTGGAAGAAGGTGCTGTCGGCGGTCTTTCGGAAAATGCTGATGCTTGGCCACGTCCTGGACAGACTTGGGTTCGCCGTTCCGGTACATTTTTGCAGGCCTGGAGCAATGCCGAGCATATCCGCGTTTGGGACCAGTATTTCCTGGGTATCCGTCCGAATATGTTGAAGAAGGAAATCACAGTTAATCCGAAGCTGCCTTCAGAGTTGAACCGCTTGCAGCAGTCTGTCTGCATTGGTGACGGCAATTTGAATTGCAATTTCTCCAAACTTGCCGATGGAAAGCAGTATGTGTACACTTGGACCGGTTCCGGCGATGTGAAATTCCTGTTGGATTTTGAAAACTTCTCCAATTTGAACGTAAATGTGCCGTCAGGAGGAAAGGTTGTTGTAGCATTGAATGAAACGGAAATGCACGTTATGGTATTTGATGTCGATGCCAACAAGACAGCCAATCAGAAGGTAGCCGTTGATAAGGCAAAAGTGGTATTCCAGACGAAGTGTGACAAATTCTTTGAAGGTACCGATTTTGCGAAACCATGCTATCGGGAAGACTTGAAATCCATGTCACGTTATTTTAATCCTCCATTAGATTATTATAGTGCTGAATAATATGAAATATCGAAAGTATCTTGTGACAACTGCCATGTGTATGGCAGTTGTCGCTGTTCAAGCCCAACAGGCTTTGTGGTCAGGTGCGCCTTTGAAGTCTCCTGAAATTCATGCCGACAATACAGCATCGTTCCGTCTCTATGCACCGAAAGCGGTGACAGTGGAAGTGGCCGGCGATTTTCTGTATGCTGATACGGTTGCTACGGTCGGGCTAATGAAAGAAGGCAAGGACGGTGTTTGGGAATATACTACTCCCAAACCGTTGCAGTCGGAACTCTATAGCTATTCGTTTATTGTCGACGGACAGAAAATGCTTGACCCTTCAAACGTGTTCATTAATCGTGATGTGGCAACCGTGACGAATATTGTTATTGTCGGCGGTGGTCGTGGAGATTTGTATGCTGTCAAGGATGTACCTCATGGTACGGTGTCGCGTGTGTGGTACGACAGTCCGTCGTTGGGAATGCAGCGCCGTATGACGGTATATACTCCGGCCGGTTATGAAAAAAGCAATAAGAAATATCCGGTGCTCTATCTTCTTCATGGTATGGGTGGGGATGAAGAGGCTTGGATTGCATTGGGACGTACAGCCCAAATTCTTGATAACCTCATTGCTGCCGGTAAGGCGGAACCGATGATTGTGGTAATGCCTAACGGTAATGTGTCGCAGGAAGCTGCTCCGGGTGAAACACCGGAACGAATGGATCAGCCGGTGTTCAATTTGCCGAAGACCATGGAAGGAACCATGGAACGTACTTTCCCTGATATTATGAAATTTGTGGAAAGCACCTATCGTGTAAAAACACAGAAGTTGGCACGGGCCATTGCCGGTTTGTCGATGGGCGGGATGCATGCGTTGCATATTTCAAAAGAATATCCTGACAAATTCGATTACGTCGGGTTGTTTTCGGCTGCCATTGTTCCGGCCAATCATGAAAAGAATCCCAATCCGCCGGAAATCTATCAGAATATGGAAGCCAAACTGCAAAAGCAGTTCAAGAATCCGCCTGCACTCTATTGGATTGGTATAGGGACGGATGATTTTCTATATTCATTCAATACCGACTATCGCAAACTGCTCGACAGACTGCACTGTCCGTACACGTATTATGAAACGGGAGAAGGACATATCTGGAGAAACTGGCGAATTTATTTGAGTGAATTCGTGCCGCTTTTGTTCAAATAGAGAGAACCGGAAACGGAATAGGATTCGGTCGGGAAGTGGAGACATTTTCCGACCGTTTTTGTTGGTGTCGGATAAATTCACTACCTTTGTCGGGCTTTTTAGAAAGTTGAGTTCAGTGTGCTTGGTAACCACTTAAAAAACAAGTAAAAATGGAAAAAAGATTTAGTCTGACTTTTTTGCTGTTGACTGTGTGCTTCAGCGTGTTTCTAATTCTGGCAAATTTGCTGGAGGTGAAGATAGTAGATTTGGGCATCCTTACCGCAACAGGGGGATTGATTGTATTTCCGATGTCCTATATTATCAATGACTGCATTGTGGAGGTTTATGGTTTCCGTATGGCGCGATTGGCTATATGGCTGGGCTTCTTTATGAATTTAATGGCAGTGATTGTAATTCATTTGGCTATGTGGCTTCCTGCTGACGCTTCATGGGGAGGACAGGAGGCATTCGAAACCGTGTTCGGCAGTTCTGCCCGTATATTGTTTGCCAGTTTTACGGCCATGATTTGTGGGTCGATGGTCAATGCCTATGTGATGAGTAAAATGAAGTTGGGAAATCAGGGCAAGCACTTTTCCCTGCGTGCCGTGGCTTCTACGCTTTTTGGCGAAACTGTGGACTCGCTGGTATTTTTCCCGATAGCTTTTTATGGAGTTTTGCCTAACAGCACTTTGCTGATGCTGATTATAACACAGGCAAGCCTGAAGACGGTGTATGAAATCATTGCGCTGCCGGTGACGGTAAGGGTGGTGAAATTCTTGAAAGAGAAGGAAAATCTGGACGTGTTCGACCATAAAATCTCTTACAAATGGTGGCGTGTTTTTGATTTTTAAGCTAAATTCGCCATACAATTAAACAGACAGATATGTTTGAAAATATAAAGACGGTCTTTATTGACCTTGATGATACGATATGGGACTTTACCGCCAACTCAAAAGTGGCGATGAAGCAGGTCTATGCGAAATACGGATTGGAGGCACAGTGCCCTTACGACGTGTTCATTGAATGCTATTTGCGCCACAATGCAGAGTTGTGGACGCTGTATCATCACGGTAAAATAACAAAGGATTTTTTGATTGCCGAGCGTTTTCGTGTAGCGTTTGAAGAGTGTTCCATTACGTTTCCCGACGAAACGTTTCCGGCCATGTTCAACAATGACTATCTGGAAACTATTGTGCTGTGCGACAAGATTGTCGATGGTGCCAAAGAATTGTTGGAGCATTTGAACCGTCGCGGAGAGGTGTATGTGCTGAGCAACGGTTTCAAGAATCTTCAATATCGTAAATTGAAATCAGGCGGGTTGGAGGGTTATATTTCCAAACTTGTACTGTCGGACGATATTGGCATTACGAAACCTGACCGTCGTTTGTTTGACTATGCGCTCGAAGTAGTGGGCGGACAGGCTGATACCACTGTCATGATTGGCGACAATTATGATGCCGATATATTGGGTGCTGCCAATGCCGGATGGAAGACGGTGTTCTTCAATCGTACAGGATTGCAGCCTGAACCAAATGTCGCGGATTTGACGGTTGCGTCTTTGCTTGAAATACAGAAATATCTTTAACCCAAATGACCGTTTGGGGGTTAAGGTAATACGCTGACGCCGTCGATGTCGGCAAGGCGGGTACGCAAGGCATCGGCATGGTCGGCGCGGATGGCGAGTTTCATCTGGCAGGAATTGTCGAAAATCTGTTCCATGATTTCCACATCGCTGTTCTTGATTACTTTCATCACATCGTTCATTGCAAGATAGGGAAATAGAAACTCGACAAATGCCTGTTCGTGGCATTCGATAATTTCGCCGTTGCGGATGGCTTCGGCAGCGGCTTCACGATAAGCGACAATCAGTCCCGATGTCCCTAATTTAATACCGCCGAAATAGCGGATGACGACAATCACTACATTGGTCAATTCAAAGGAGTTGATTTGACCCAATATGGGCTTTCCGGCTGTTCCCGAAGGTTCTCCATTGTCATTTGACTGATATTCAGTACGGGCTGCACCAATCATATATGCCCAACACACATGGCGGGCATCGAAATATTCCTTTTGATAACGTTTGATGATTTCCTTTGCCTCTTCGGCGGTGTTGACCGGATGGGCAAATGAAATGAATTTGCTCATCTTTTCTTTGTAAAGACCTTCGCAGGGTTCTTTCAATGTCTTGTAAAAATCGCTCATACTGCAAAGATAGTGAAAGGTGAGCGGAGAATAAAATAATGAAACTCGTTTCAGTTATTTTTTATCCCGAACCGTCTCCTATCTTATCAAAAGATGCAAAAAGGTGAGAGCAAAAACAAATGAAAAACGGAGTTTTCGGGTTTGCCGCTATAAAGAACAGAAGAGTGACACGAACAGGGGAACCGTGAAGTCGACAATAATGCCGTGGATGATGGCGATGAAGACCATGTCTTTCCCGGCATATTGTGTGATGATGGGCAGTGTTGTGTCCATTGTTGTTGCTCCGCCTGCACAGATGGGAGAGAGCCGTCCGAAATATTTTACGAACAGAGGTGCGCCTACCAACGCTGTTATTTCCCGGATAATGTTGGCAATCAGGGCTATTGTTCCCAGTTCTGTGGCCGCTTGTAGTCCGATGTCGGCTGTCTTGAGTTGGGTGATGAGGATAGACGACAAGGAATAGTAGGCAAACCCGCTACCAACGGAAAGACATTCCCAAACGCTCCATTGCGAAAGAATCAATGCTGCAAGGGCTGAAAGGGAGAGAGTGCCGACGATAGTCGCAGCGGGGACGAGCAGCAGTTTCGGACGCAGGTTACGCAGGATTTCCTTTAGTTTGTTGTCGCTGCCAATGCTGAGTCCCACAAGAAACATGAGCAGATAGAGAACATATTGCGATGCTGTACTTTGTGTGAAAAAATCGGGCAACAAATGAAGCCATCCCAACAGGCAGCCCAAAACAAATAGCGCAATAACAGTCAGACTTCCTTTCATGCTTTTTTCTCCTTTTTGAAAAACAGTTTCCAGACTCCCCACGCTGCCAGCACGCTCCCCAAAGTTGAAAGTGCTGCTATCAGCAGAGCCTGGCTTCCCAATGCGAGAAGATTGTTGACAATGGTCTGATTGTTGCCGACATTGGCTCCTAATAGAAACAACAGTAGCAGGATGACATAGAAAATGGGCTTGCCCAACTTTTGCAGCCAGCCGATTCTTCGACAGAGATAGCCGATGCCGATGCCTGAAAACATGATGAGCAGTACAGTGAACATATTCGCTTAAATCTTTTAAGCGGCAAAAATAATGAATTTTGACGAAATCGTAGTGCTGGTCAGGAAAACAAAAAATCCTGCCTTCGGATAAAAGACAGGATTTTTATATTGATAAAGTGATAAGCCGTTAGTATTTGTCTTCGCTTTCGGTTTCGATGATTTCTTTTGCGGTAATCTTGACGCGGTCCATTGAATACCATGCGTAAACGATATAGGCAAGCACAAAAGGTATCAGCAGTGAAACGAGGCTCATTGCCGACAGCGTAAATTCGCTTGAACTGCTGTTGCGTATAGTAAGTGAACTTTGCACGTCGAGCAGTGACGGATAGTAGGCTGTGTTGTTATAGCCGGCTACCCAGAACAGAGAAAGTACAACGAGTGCAGTTCCGATACCTGAATACCAGATACCTTTCTTGAATCCTTTTACGAACAGCGTTTTGCCGATGCCGAACAGCACAAGGACTGTGCCAACAAGGAAGGCTACAAGACACCACCACATTTCAAGGAAATTGTTGAGATATTTGTATTCAACCCATTCGGCATTGCCGGCATTGTCGTAGGAAACGCCCGGCGACAACAGTAACAGAGTAGCAAAACCCAGGAAGAACAGAACGAAAACAATCGTGTTGTAGAACAGCATACGTTTTTGTTGTTCGTAGATGTCCTTGTCGTCAATATTATTGATGAAGTAGAGTGAAGCCTGGACGCGTGCAAGGAAAAGTACCATGGCACCCATCACCAGATTCTTGAGGTTGAAGATGGCTTCAAATCCGTGACGGTCACCCCATTTGGAAATGGCCGATGACTCTACGTTGAGAATATTGGTCTTTTCTACCGTGAACTCAGCACCGAAGAAGAACATGGCTACGGCCACACCCAATAAGAGCGGACCGATGCATCCGTTGATGAACAGCAGTGTGTCGTAGGTGTTCGTGCCGTAAAGGTTGCCTTCTTTTTGACGGTATTTATAGGATATGGCCTGCACGATGAAACTGAACAGAATAATCATCCACAGCCAGTAGGCTCCTCCGAAACTTGTGGAATAGAACAGAGGGAACGACGCAAAAAATGCACCGCCGAACACAACCAGCGTCGTAAATGTCAGTTCCCATTTCCGTCCAAGGGAATTAACCATCATGGAGCGGTGGGTGCGGTTGAATGTCGTGATGAGCATCGTTTGTCCGCCTTGGACAAACAAAAGAAATACCAGAACGGCTCCCAATACGGAAATGAGCAGCCACCAGTAGTTTTGGAGAAACTCGTATGTAATCATAGCGTTATTTTTTTACGATGTCAAGATTTTCTTTCGATTTTTTGCGAATCTGTTTTGTCAGGATACAGATGTCGGCAGCCAGGAGAGCTGTGAATATGACAGCGAAAATGAAGAAGGTGGTTTGTACATACGGTGCGCTGATGTCGGAAATGGCCACATGGTTCGGCATCAGGTCCTGAATGGTCCATGGCTGTCGTCCAACTTCTGCAACCACCCAACCGCAGACGCTGCATAGATAAACGAGCGGAATGGAGGCAATGGCAAGCATTTGAAATCCTTTCGCCCATTTAGCGCGCATATAGATTTCGCGTTTGTAGGCAAGCAACAGGGCTGCAATGAGGAAGAGCAGCAGATATCCGCCGACGATAACCATGACACGGAATGTGTAGAAGGTGAGAGGTACGTTGGGTACTGCTTCTTCTGGACTATTGAAATAGCCGTAGCCGAAATACGGGAAATTTTCTTTTAAAGCTGTGTTCAGACTGTCCAATGCAGCAACGTTGCCGGCTTTCGAAGCCTTGTCAAATTCGGCTAAAGTGGCTTGCGCCATTTTTCCTCGGGCAATACGTTCGGCGTAGGATACTGTGTTGATAGTGTCGCCGTCGTTTGTAAATGAAACACCTTTGATGAGATCATTGATTCCCGGAACGAAAGCATATGGGTCGTGTGTGGCAAGGAATGAAAGTCCATAAGGAATTGATATGTCAAACAAGTAGGGCTTTTCATCGTTGTCCAGTGTCTTTTTTGGATTCAACAAACCTACCCCTACCAGTTCCTGGCCGTGACTTCCGTCGTAAAGGCCTTCCAGTGCTGCCAATTTCATGGGCTGGTGTTTTGCAACAGTGACAGCCGAGCCGTCACCGGTGTAGATTGTCAGTACAATGCCGACAACACCTACCCATCCACCAACTTTCAAACTACGGAAGCAATGCTCCACGTTGCGTTTTTTCAACAGCATCCAGGAGCTGACACCTACAACAAAAACGCCTGCAAGAACCCATCCGCTCAGTACGGTATGGAAAAATTTGTTGACTGCCATCGGAGAAAGAAGGATGGCCCAAAAGTCAACCATTTCGTTGCGCATTGTTTCTGGGTTGAACTCCATTCCCACAGGATGTTGCATCCAGGCGTTGGCCACAAGAATCCACAGAGCGGAAATGCTTGCTCCAACGGCCGTTAGCCATGTAGCGGTCAAGTGGAATTTAGGACTAACCTTTTTCCAACCGAAGAACATGATGGCAATGAAAGTGGATTCCATGAAAAATGCCAAAACACCTTCAATGGCAAGTGGGGCTCCGAAAATGTCGCCGACAAACCAGCTGTAATTTGACCAGTTGGTGCCGAACTCAAATTCCAGAATAATGCCGGTGGCAACACCGATGGCAAAGTTCACACCGAACAGCAGCATCCAGAACTTGGTTGTTGCCAGCCATTTCTCGCTTTTTGTCCGGTAATAGATTGTTTCCATAATGGCTATAATTACGCCCAATCCTAGAGTGAGCGGAACGAATAGCCAGTGGTAGATGGCCGTCAGCGCAAATTGTGCACGCGACCAGTCGACTACATGCATTAAATCTTCCATAAGTATATTTGTTAATTAATTGCGTTTGATTAGTTCCGAGCGGACATAATCGGCTTTGCCTTCGTCATTGTCACTTTTTGAACTCAGAAAATCAGGGAAAAGGAATATTTTAAGCAGGACAAACATGACAAACAGTTTGATGAGTATGATTGTCCAGAGAGTTTTCCCAACTGTCATGTTGCGAAATCCGTCTACATAGAAATAGAAAATCCTGGCAAACAGGTTTTGGTGGTTGTTTGGTGATGTCAGGTCTGTTTTTTTCATCGTATTTCGGTAATTGATATTACAAACTTAAAGATTCTTGTGGAAAAAAACAAATTTGAAACGCAATTTTAATAATTAATACAGTTTTGGATTGATTACATGAAAAAGACGTTCCATGAAAAAACCTGCATTCCTTTCTGTAGAATGCAGGTTGTGTAGTTCTTTTGTGTTGGATTAAAGGGAGCCTCTGCCATAGCAGACACCGCATTTGCCGCTGCCGTGGCATACGGGACAATCGGTGATGTACTCATCTCCACCCGTATAGTAATAGCTGCCTTTCATTAATCCGGAACCGCCGCAAGCGGTGCATTTTCCGGTGCCTGAGCAACTGTTACATCTGACTCGGTCGGAGTTGTGTCCTCCTCCATTGTATCCACCTCCATTATATCCACCACCGTTGTTGTAATTGGGAGATGGTGCAACATAACCACCGTTGCCGCCTCCTATCATATTGCCGTTTTTGTCATACACGCCCAACTGAATAATCGTGTAACCTCGGCCTTGGCATAATGAACATTTGGTGGAACCAAGGCAAGCGCTGCAAGGAATGGATGAATAAAGTCCGACAATCATGCCTGAACCATGGCAGAGCTGGCAAGTTTTGTTGCCGTAGCAACCAATGCATGGAAGTTTTTGTTTGTGTATGATCTTGTCACCTTCTTGAACTTTGAACACCTCGTAGGGTTTGTAATTGTCATAGTTGAGTTGGTCGTTGTTTTGATAACTGTCGTTTGTTGAGGAGTTGCCGGTATTATGCTCGTGGAGACTACCTATATAAGTGATACTGTTGTCCTTTTCCCATTGTTCGTCGATGAATGAAGACGGGGAAGTGGCTTCTATATTATAGGTCTGTCGGGCACTTTTTCCGTTTGATGGTTTGTATCCAACCAGAAAATACTGTCCGTTGACATATTCCAGCAGTTGGATGAGATAGTCTTCATCCCAAATTTCCTTGATGCGTGTGCTGATACCATCCGGATTGCTGAATGAATAGGTTTGCATGCCGATACCACTGTTTGCACTCATAAACACAAGCCATTTGTCATTGAAAGGCATTGCCTGGGTAATACGGTATCCTTTATCCCAATGGCTGGAAATGAAACTTTTGCAAGCACTCCATGTGTCATAGACGAATGTCTGGTCGGTGTATCCTGTTCCTTCCGACATGACAATCAGCCATTTTCCATCGCCATGGGTTATGTTTGTCACATAGCATCCTTTTTGATAGTTTTCCGAAATCCAGTCACTTGGCCATTCGCTGGCGTAGTGATAGGTCTGGCGGGTGTATCCGCTGTTGCTGCTCATGGCAATAAACCATCCGAAAGGTGTATAGGCAGCGGATGTGATTCGTCTTCCTTCATCCCAGTTGTCGGATATTTTTTGTTGTTGAAGTCCATTGCCAGAGCCGCTATAAAACCATGTCTGGCCGCTGTACGGTTTGTCGCTTCCTGCAATGATGATTTTGCTCCCGGCCGATACGGATAGGCAAAACCAAAAAAGAATGAAAACTGATAGTGTTTTGCTCATAGTCTAAATTGTTTTAATAGTACAAAGATAGTGAAAGGCGAGTGGAGAATAAAATAATGAAACTTGTTTCAATTATTTTTTATCCCGAGCCGCTTCCTATCTTCTAAAAAGATAGCTAAAGGCGAACGGAGATGGAATAATAAAACAGAAAAAGAAATATCACTTCCTCAATTTGGAATGTAGAACTAAGGATACTGTCAAATTTTAATATGTTTAAAAGTTCTCCAGCTTTTAACCTTTCGTCGAGAAAATACCGATAAAATAAAAGCTGTAATCGCTCTCAATGAAATTTATTTTATTAAATTTGTGCCGTAATTTTAATGAAAGGTAAAAATGGCAACATGGTTTGAATGTAAAGTAAAATACGACAAATTGGCGGAAAATGGTCAGCAAAAAACCGTTACCGAACCGTACTTGGTTGACGCTTTGTCGTTTACAGAAGCTGAAGCTCGTATCATTGAAGAAATAACACCGTTTATTTCGGGTGATTTCAAGGTTACTGCCGTTAAGCGTACGAATACGGCTGAAATCTTTTGGGATGAAGAAGGTGACCGTTGGTACAGAGTGAAGGTAAACTTCGTTACAATCGACGAAAAGACAGCCGTTGAGAAAAAGACAGCCAACTATATCATGGTACAGGCTGCCGATTTCAAGAAGGCTTTTGATAATTTCATGGCAGGAATGAAGGGTACGATGTCTGATTTTGAAGTGGCATCTATTACAGAAACTGCTATTATGGACGTATATCAGGCTAACCTCGGCGGCACGGCTGCAGATCAGGAGGCTTAAAATGATAAACGTAAAAGAAAATATCAGGAAACTGCAGGATTCACTCCCAAAAGGAGTGGGTCTTGTTGCTGTTTCCAAGTTCCATCCTGTTGAATTGCTGCGCGAGGCCTATGATGCCGGACAACGGATTTTTGGAGAAAGCCGGGCGCAGGAACTTTTGCAGAAGGTGGGACAGATGCCCGACGATGTCAAATGGCACTTTATCGGTCATTTGCAGACAAACAAGGTACGGGCAATTGTGCCTTATGTAGCAATGATTCACAGCATTGACAGTGAAAAGTTGCTGCGGGTTGTTGACAGCGAGGCGGAGCGTGCTGGACGTGTTGTAGACGTGTTGTTGCAGCTGCATGTGGCACAGGAAGAAACGAAATATGGAATGACAGCCGACGAATGTGTGGCAATGGTAGAGAGTGGCGTGCTGGCTGAACTTACCCATGTGCGGGTTTGTGGAGTGATGGGCATGGCAACCAATACCGACGATGAAAATGAGATTCGGGCTGAATTCCGGAAAATAAAGCAAGTGTTTGACCTTTTGCATGAAGGGTGTCTGCATGACTCGGATTGCTTTCGGGAAATCAGCATGGGGATGAGCGATGATTATCAGATTGCTGTGGAAGAGGGTAGTACGTTGGTCCGTGTCGGACATTCGATTTTTGGAGAAAGACAGTATTAAGAATTCGTAGTGTCTTAAAAAAAGATAAAATTAATGCACGTCATTGTACTCCGTTCGAAAAAATACTTTACTTTTAAAAACAATTAAGTAACCAGAGAGTTATCAATTATTTATTCATACTTTAAAATCTAAATTTATGTTACAGGAAAAAAAGAATTATACATTGCCTATTGTTGTAATGTTCTTTTTGTTCGCGATGATTTCATTCGTGACCGGATTTCAGAATCCATTCGGCGTTATTTTGAAAGAACAGTTGTCACTTTCCAACTTCCAGTCACAGTTGGGTAATGCCGCTAACTTTATTGCCTATGCATTCATGGGATTGCCAGCCGGTATGATTCTTCAAAAGAAGGGTTACCGTTTCTCAGCTATTTTGGCTGTACTCGTAGGTTTGGTTGGCGTTGTATTGATGTTCCTTTCCAGCTACCTCGAAAATGAATCTATCTTCGGTGTTTATTTGTGCGGTGCATTTGTTGCCGGTTTCTCCATGTGTATGTTGAACACTGTAGTGAACCCGATGTTGAACACTCTTGGTGGTGGTGGTAAAAAAGGTAACCAGTTGATTCAGTTCGGTGGTGCTACCAATTCATTGGCCGCTACAATCTGCCCGGTACTTGTTGGTTATCTGATGGGTGACAATATTAAAGAATGTACATTGGTTGACGCTCGTACCGCTCTTTATATTGCAATGGCTATTTTCGCAGTTGCTTTCATTGTTTTGGTTCTTTCTAAACTTCCGGAACCGATTTTGGAAGAAATGAAGAACAATAAGGACAAGGGTAAAGAAGACAAGGTTTCTTTGTCTGGCGTATTCAAGTTCCGCCACTATATCGGTGGTATCGTAGCTATCTTCTTGTATGTAGGTATCGAAGTTGGTATTCCTAATATCGCTAACCTTTATATGACAAACGAATTGGGTATTCCGGCAGCTGTTGCAGGTTCGTTGGTAGGTATGTACTGGTTGCTGATGCTCGTAGGCCGTTTGTTGGGCGGTGCACTCGGTGCTAAGATTTCAAGTAAGACAATGTTGGTGGCTGTATCTTCTTTGGCTATTGTTCTGTTGATTGCTGCAATTATGGTTCCGGCCGACGTTACCGTTTCTGTTCCGGGCGTATCTTCTACATTGTCATTCATGACAGTTGAAGCTCCTGTCAGCATCCTGTTCTTCATCCTCTGCGGTTTGTGTACATCCGTAATGTGGGGTGGTATCTTCAACCTTGCAGTTGAAGGCCTTGGCAAGTATACAGCTGTTGCTTCTGGTTTCTTTATGGTAATGGTTTGCGGTGGCGGTATCCTTCCGTTGGTTCAGGGCGCAGTTGCTGACGCAGCCGGTTACTTGAGCAGCTATTGGGTACTTGTTGTAGCTGTTGGTTACCTGTTGTTCTATTCTTTGATTGGCAGCAAGGTAAGCAAAAGAGCTGACGACTAATCTCCGATTCTGACGAAACAGTAAATAAATAGATTCCGCCCCGTACTCTGAAAAAGAGCACGGGGTGGGCTTTTTTTGAGGGAATATTTCGGTTATTGAACAAAATTTCGTAATTTCGCACTTGTTATTAACATTCTCAACCTCTAAGTATCAATGGATGTAAATGTAATGAATAAGGTGGCCGACAATATCCGTATTTTGGAAGCGGCAATGGTCGAGGCAGCGAAGTCAGGACACCCTGGTGGCTCTATGGGCGGTACTGATTTTACAAACGTGTTATATTCCAAATATTTAGTATATGACCCGGAAGATCCGACATGGTTCGCAAGAGACCGTTTCTTCTTGGATCCAGGTCACATGTCACCGATGTTGTATGGCGTGCTTGCCATGTGCGGACGCTATAGCATCGACGATTTGAAAAACTTCCGTCAGTGGCAGAGTGCGACTCCGGGGCACCCGGAAGTGGATTTTACCCGTGGTATTGAAAACGGTTCAGGTCCTCTCGGACAGGGACATGCCATGGCTGTTGGTGCTGCTATCGCAGAACGCTGTATTGCCGCACGTTTCGGTGAAGTTGTAGCGCACAAGACTTTTGCGTTTATTTCTGACGGCGGTATTCAGGAAGAGATTTCTCAAGGTGCCGGACGTATTGCCGGTTTCTTGGGTTTGAACAATTTGATTATGTTCTACGACAGCAACAAGGTGCAGCTTGCTACTATGGTAAGCGAGGTTTCTGCGGAAGATACAGCTGCAAAATACCGTGCATGGAACTGGAACGTAATTGAAATCGACGGTAACAATCCGATTGAAATAGCCGGCGCATTGGAAAATGCGTTGAACGAAGAAAAACGTCCGACTTTGATTATCGGTAATACGATAATGGGTAAGGGCTGTGTGACTGCCGACGGTGAGAATTATGAGTTCAAGACAAGCACTCACGGAAATCCTATCAGCAAGTCGGGTGCAAGCTACGAAAAGACAGTGGAAAATCTCGGCGGTAATCCTGAAAATCCATGGATTATTTGGGATGAAACCAAAGAATTATATGCACAGCGCCGTGAAGAATTGAAGGCGATTGCAGCTGAACGTAAAGCCGCTTTTGCTGCTTGGGCTGCAGAAAATCCTGAATTGGCTGCTGAATTGCAAAACTGGATTGACGGAAAAATTCCAGAAATCGACTATAAGGCAATTGCTCACAAGCCGAATGTGGCAACCCGTACGGCTTCTGCCGATGTATTGGCCGTTTTGGGTGAGAAATTGAAGAACATGGTGGTTTCGTCAGCCGACTTGTCAAATAGTGACAAGACGGAAGCATTTATCAAAAAGTGCGGTAGCTTGATTTCTCCGGGTAACTTTGCCGGACGCTTCTTGCAGTCGGGTGTGGCTGAGTTGACGATGGCCTCTATTATGAACGGTATTGTGCTGCATGGTGGTATGTTTGCTGCTTGCGGTACGTTCTTCGTATTCTCCGACTATATGAAACCGGCTATCCGTATGACAGCGTTGATGCAATTGCCGGTGAAGTTCGTTTGGACACATGACTCGTTCCGTGTGGGTGAAGACGGTCCTACTCACGAACCGGTTGAGCAGGAAGCTCAAATTCGTCTTTTGGAAGAATTGAAAAACCATAAAGGCAAAAACAGTATGCTGGTGCTTCGTCCTGCCGACAGTGCTGAAACAACAGTGGCTTGGAAGATGGCAATGGAGAATACAGACACTCCGACCGGCTTGATTTTGACTCGTCAGGATGTGGAAGATCTTCCTTCTGAATCTGGAGACCGTTATGCGGATGTGCTTCAAATGGAAAAGGGCGGTTATGCTGTTGTCAACTGCGAAAATCCGGATGTTGTGCTTGTCGGTAATGGTTCTGACGTTATGCTGTTGATTAAATCAGCCGAAGTATTGAAGGTAGAAGGCATTAATGCCCGTGTGGTATCAGTTCCATCTATTGGCTTGTTCTGCAACCAGCCGGCTGAATATCGTGAATCTTTGGTTCCGAAAGATAAGCCTGTCTATGGCAAGACTTCCGGTCTTCCTTCTTCATTGATTCGTATTGTTGGTGCTAATGGCTGTGCTTGTGGTCTTGACCATTTCGGATATTCAGCACCGTACAAAGTGTTGGAAGAAAAGTTCGGTTTCAACGTAGAGTCAACAGTTAAGGAAATTAAGGAATACTTGGCAGACTACGGTAAATAAATTTGATAAAAATAATCATGCATAAAGAATGGAGCTTTGACGAAAGTCGAGGCTCCATTTTTTATTTTCTTCTTAATTCTAAATCAGCCCTATTTTTAGTACTATTGACAACAGTCCGAAAGAGGACACACTGTCGAAAGTAAATTAATGACCGATTAATATAAAAAATGACAGCACTATGAGGGACCCCATAGCGCTGTCATTTATGTTAAAGACTACTTGTGTTCAGTTGTTATTCTTTCGAAGTTGCCTTTTTTGTTGTAGTTTTTTTGCGAGCCGGAGCTTTTTTCGGTTTTGCTTCTGCAGCAGCTGCAGCTTCTTCGTTGTTTTCGATGGAAGTTTTCAGCGTGCGAAGCTCCTTATTAAGCATTTCGATTTCGCTTGACTGATTCTTGATAGTAGTCAGCAATGCATTTAATTCTTCATTTTCAATCGTGAGCGGGAACTGTTCTTCAACGCGTACAATGAAGTCACCCAATACGTTCATGTAGTTGGTGAATGCCATGTATGGTGATTCGTACGGGCTGAACATTGCACAACCGTCACCGAAGTGTTTTGTGCTCATGTAGAAGAAATGGTCTGACGATTGTAGGTAGCACCAGTCTTGTTGCAGACGTGGGTCGCTGCACAGGTGAACGCGTTCGGCAATTGAGTAAAGTTTGTTGAACGCTTCGTTCTGCAACTGGTTGCCCAACCAAGCGCTTACGCCTCTTTCTTCGTCGTTGCAGGAAATCGGGTGTGTAACGGTGATTTCAGCTACAGGGTTCAGTTTTGCAATTGCTTCCGACGGAGTCCAGAATTCAACGCCTTTTTCTTCAGCAAAGCGTGGGAGAGCCTTGAAGAAGTCGAAGATACCTGTTTCGCGAGGATGGCTTTCTCCGAGCACTTCGTAGTTCATGGCGATGTTGATGATTTGTTCTTCCTTCGGGCTTTGTGCAATCCACGACATGTATTTGTCGGCAGTCAGCGGATATTCGTGCCAGCCGTAATCGGAGAAGCGAAGTGATAAATCGTCTGACAGTTTGGAGTTGCGGAGAAGAAGTTTCATCTTCGGAGCGCTTGCAGCCGAGTACATATAGTTAGGCGATTTCCATCCCAGAATATGTTTTGCACCTTCTGTCAATACGCCCTTGAAGCCCATTTCTGCAATAGTTGCTCCGATTTCGTCGTTGTAAATCAATTCTGTATTACGGAACACTTTCGGTTTCTGTCCGAAAAGTTCATAGATGAGCTTGTCGTGCTTTTCAACTTGCTTTTTGAACTCGTCGGCGTTGATAAGAGAAGCCAAAGAGTGGTTGTAAGTTTCCGATACAAATTCTACACAACCTGTATCTGCCAACTTTTTCAGAGAATCGATGAATTCCGGAACGTAGAGCTGGAATTGTTCCAATGCTGTACCTGTGATGGAGAAAGCAACTTTAAAACGTTTGTTGCTGTCCTGAATCATTTGCAGGAGCAGTTCGTTTGCAGGAAGATAGGATCTTTGTGCAATGCGGGTGATGATTTCATCGTTTCCGAAATCGTCGAAATAATAGTGGTCGTTACCAATATCGAAGAAGCGGTAACGTTTTAGTCTGAATGGTTGATGTATTTGGAAAAATAAACATACTGCGCTCATAGTAGTAGTCTTTTATTTGTTTAATAATCGGTTGTAAATGTCAATAACTTTTTTGCCTGCTTTCTTCCATTGGATTTCATTCACTTCGGCCAGGCCTTCTTCATGGAGTTGGTTGTACATGGCCGGATAAGTGATGATTGAATAGATGGCGTCGGCCATTGCATCGATATCCCAGAAGTCGGTCTTGATGACATGGTTGAGGATTTCAGCACAGCCCGACTGTTTGGAAATGATGGAAGGCACGCCCATTTGCATTGCTTCCAAAGGAGAAATTCCGAAAGGTTCGGATACCGACGGCATGATATATACGTCGGAGGCTTTCAGCATTTCGTAAACCTGCTTTCCTTTTTGGAATCCTGGGAAGTGGAAACGGTCGGCGATGTCTTTCTCTGCCACGAGATTGATCATTTTTTCCATCATGTCGCCGCTTCCTGCCATTACGAAGCGTACGTTATGCACTTTCTGCAAAACCTTGGCAGCAGCTTCCACAAAGTATTCCGGACCTTTCTGCATGGTGATACGTCCAAGGAAAGTGACGATTTTTTCCTTCATCTTTGGAACTTCCAGATGCTTCAGCTCTTCGCTCAGCGGCTCAACAGCATTGTGTACTGTCGTTACCTTTGCCGGGTCGATACCGTATTTTTCAATTACGGTACGGCGGGTTAGGTCACTCACCGTAATAATGTGGTCGGCGTTAAGCATACCGTCGCGTTCGATGTTGAACACGGTCGGATTGACATTACCGCGAGAGCGGTCGAAGTCGGTGGCGTGTACGTGGATTACCAGCGGTTTGCCCGACACTTGTTTGGCATGGATACCGGCAGGATAGGTCAGCCAGTCGTGTGAGTGGATGATGTCAAAATCTACCGTACGTGCAATCACCCCTGCCACAATGGAATAGTTGTTGATTTCTTCCAACAGGTTATCCGGATAGCGGCCTGAGAATTCAATGCAGCCCAGGTCGTTGACATTCATGTAGTTGAAGTCTGCATAGATGTTTGAGCGCAAATCGAAATAGAGTTGCGGGTCCATAACATTGCCGATTCTTGACTGTACATAGTCCCAGTCGGTATCTCTCCAGGCAATAGGTGTATTGCCTGCTCCGATTATTTTAGCAAAACTTTTATCTTCATCTCCGTGAGGTTTTGGGATGACAAATGTGATGTCCATATCGCCGTTCTCGGCCATCCCTTTGGTTAGGCCGTAGCTTGCCGTTCCCAGTCCTCCAAGGATATGCGGTGGAAATTCCCACCCGAACATTAGTGCTTTCATGTTAGAAAGGAATATCTTGGATGTTAAACTTCAAAACTTTTTAGAGCATAGATGGAGCGCAGCACTTCTCCGATGTTCGGAGCGAAGCTGATGGCACCGTGACCTGTGTAGGGCGGGTTGCCGTCATAGAGTTCTGACAGCGAGCCGATGCAGCCTTTTGTCATATCGTCCTCATAACCGATAAGCATTCTGCGGAGGAATGCGACACCGCTGCGGCCAAACACTTTCAGATAGGCATCGGTGTAGAAACCTGTAAGCCACGGGCGTGTCGGACCGTTGAAATATACATGGGCTCTTCTTTCCGGATTTCCTTCAAAGAACGGATTGTAGCCGTAACTTTTCGGACTCAGGGTGCGGAGGCCCATCGGTGTCAGCAGTTCGCGGGTGACGATATCAAGAATTTTCTTACGTTGTACTCTGTCAAGCGGTGAGAAGTCGCAGCCGGCTGCTATAATCATGTTCGGGCGCACGCTCAAATCGGTGTAAGTGCCGTCTACATAATCGTAGAGATAGCCGTAGTCGTTCATGAATGTGTTTGTGAACGCTACTTTCAGACGTTCTGCCAAGGCTTCCCATTCCTGGATACGTGCCGGTTTCTGTTCTGCATCCTTGAAAAGTGTTGATGCGAACATCAGTGCATTGTACCAGAGTGCGTTGAATTCGACGATGAATCCCGTACGAGGAAGCAGCGGTTTGCCGTTGAACGTAGAATCCATCCATGTAACGGATTCGATTGTTCCGTTGGTAGATAGCAGACCGTCTTCGTTGATATATAGGTTTCTTTGCTTTTCGTCGAGAATGAAATTGATGATTTCCTCCAACGCTTTTCCGTATTTTTCGATAGTTTCCGATGCTCCGAAAAATTTGAAGTATTGTTGTATACACCAGGCAGCCCAAAGAGGAATATCCGGCAAGTGGATGTCTTGGATGGTCTTGTCGGTTTCTCCTGTCTTGATGTATTTATGCAAGGCGTCTAAGGCCGTTTTCATTATTTTTTCGTAGTCTTCGCGGTGGTCGATGGCTAATGTTGTACCCGGAAGAGCAACGAAAAGGTCGCGGGCGATGATTTTGAACCAAGGATAGCCGGCAAGCAGATAATGGTTGTTGCCGTCTTTTAGGTAGCACTGTTTGGCTGAATTTTTCAGGCAGTTGTAGAAACTTGTACGTTTGGTTCTTTCTTCCGCTTCTTTGTCGAATGTTGTCGAAAAACTTCTTGGTTTGGCAGGTTCTGTGCTTGCCGAGAAAATGATGGATTCTCCTTTCTTGATTGGGAGTTTGAAATAGCCAGGCACCCAAAGGTCTTCGCTGAATGGCTCTTCGCGTGCAAGGTCTTTGATGTATTCAATTCCGTTGTACCAGTGCGGTTCGTAGACGAATTCCGCTTTGTGGTTGAATTGCATGTAAAGGCGCGGGTATCCTTTGTACAGACAGAAAGATACGCCGTTTTCGGTCTCTTCATAGGTCGTGTCCAGCTGATCGTTTTCCATGCACAGGCTTGCTGCATTTCGGAATGCCAGGAATGGTTGGAACTGGAGTGTTGTGGGAGAGTGTGCTTCAACCAAAGTATATTTGATGAGAATTCTGTTTTCGTGTGCCACGAATACTTTTTCCTTTGTCAGGATAACGCCACCGACACGGTAAGTAAGTTTGGGTACAGTGTCACAATTGAATTCTCTCAAATATTTGTGTCCGTTCGGACTGTACACACCGTTTTTATAACGGTGAATTCCCAAATTGAATGGTGCACCGTGTTGTATCACCGTCTCATCCAGCGACGAAAGCAACACAAAGTTATCGTTGTCCATCTCCTTGATAGGGATGACCAACAATCCATGCTGTTTGCGCGTGTTACAACCGGTTACTGTAGTGCAATGATAAGCTCCTGCTTTGTTCGTTCGAAGAATCTCCTTTGGGAGAGATTGGTCAAGGTTAATCAACAGGTTTTTATCAAATTTAAGGTAACTCATATTGTTTTGTGTTTTGGAGTTATATTAAATAATGGTTAAGTTCTTAATTTGCCACGAATGTAAGTAAAATATTTAGAGTACAAAAGGAAAATGCTGCAAAACATACCGAATTTGTGCAGTGTCGGGCTTTTTATGCTGTCAAATGTTCAATTCTGTCCGGATAGAGTTGACAAAATCCCAAAATCCGGTTCCTATTGTGCTGAATATGTTGGCTCTTTCCGAACTTTTTGTCGGAACGAAAACGTTGAGTCCTTTCGGGTGGCATTGGATGTCAATTTCACGTGGCATCATAATTGTTTCCCCGTCGATGTGCATGATGCCTTCCGACGCCCGTTCGATTTTTAACGATGGCGTTCGGAAAGAAATGATGTTGGTGTCCTGGTCGATATGTTTGGAGAAAAGCAGCAGACCGAGCATGGCGGTGTCGAGTGGTGTGATGGGTAGGATGACGGTCACGTCAATCATTCCGTCCTGCATGTCGGCATTCGGAGTGATATAGGCGTTGTTCCCGTACTGCGAGGCATTTCCGCAGGCTATGATAAAAGCTCGTTCGGAAATTACACCGTCGGGAGTGGTTATCTTATATTCTTTCGAGCGGTACTTCAGATATTCAGATACGGCACTTTTTACATATCCGATAGGTCCGCGCTTTCCGTCTTTAGCAAATTTTGCACTTACTTGCGCATCGAAGCCCACGCCGCAGGTGCAGAAAAAAGGATGCTCGTTGGCCGTGCAGTAGTCAAAGGCATGCACGTTTGCTTCGTTGATGATTTCCAGTGCTTTGGTAATGTTGATAGGAATGTTCAGATGGCGGGCAAGACCGTTGCCGGAACCGTTGGGAATGATGCCTAAGGCCGTTTGTGTATGGCAGAGGGCAGAGGCTACCTCGTTTACCGTTCCGTCGCCGCCGATGGCTATCACACCGAAATATCCTTTATCGCTGGCTTCGCGTGAAAGCGCATAGGCATGGTTGGCACGTTGTGTAAAGCGTATTTCGATGTCGAAAATTTCATGATTCAACTTTTCGTTGACAATCTCCGGCAAGTACGCCTTGTTGTTGGTCCCGGAAATGGGATTGATGAGTACCAATATTTTCTTTTTCTGCTCCATTGTCTGCAAATTTAAGAAAAAACGGGATTCCTGTCAATGAAAGAAATAAAAAAGTGGGAGAGTGTTGACTGGAAGCGGATTTATTTGTAACTTCGTAATAAGTTGAATTTTTAAAATTACAGCAAATGAAATCTAAATTGCCTTTGTTGTCCAATGTGTTTGTTTTTATCGTTGGCTTGTTGTTGGTTGTCCTTCACAACAGGGCGGCTATTCTGGAGATGATAATCATCATTATCGGCATCATGTTCATTGTGCCGAGCTGTTTGGCTTTGATTGCGCTGTTTGCCCGTAAGGAAAAACGCATGATGAGCGGTGTTACTGGTGTGCCGATTGTTGGCGGACTGATTTTGGGTATAGCCCTTGTTGCCGCACCTCAGTTCTTTGTCGGATTTACGGCCTATACCTTTGCTATTGTGCTTATTTTGGGAGCTGTCTACAAATTGTGGGCACTGCTGTCGTGGAGCCGTCGGGTGCATTTCCCGATTGGCTGCTATATTATTCCAACACTGACGCTTGCTGCCGGTATTGTTATTCTTTCAACGGATGTGCTGCGTATTGAAAGTGTGTTGGTGTTGGTTACCGGTATTTCATTTATGGCATATGCAATAAATTCATTGCTTGAGTATCTGGTTTACCGTCATTTCCTGAAGCAGCAGGCGGCAGCGGAAGCCGGAACGACACAGAATGTGGAGATTGTGGAAATAACGAGCGACGACGATTTGAAATAGATGTTTGTCCGAGAAGAAAATAAAAAAACGGCTGCACGTTTCTTGCAAATGTGCAGCCGTTTTTCTGGTTAATACCGGTTTATTTTAAGCGGTTTTTGACGTATGAAATAATCAGGTCTATGGCCGATTCCTCATCAATTCTCGAAGAGTCGATGCAGAGGTCGTAGGAGGTAGAGTGTCCCCATTCCTTATCCGTATAGAAATTATAGTATTCGGCTCTGAGCTTGTTCTCTTTTTTCGCCAGCGTTTTGGCTTCTTCGATGTTGAGGTTCGGCAGACGTTTTACGATTCGTTCGGCGCATGCCTCAGGCGAAGCGCTGATAAATATATTGATGCAGTTGGGGTTGTCGCGTAGCAGATAGTCGGCACAGCGTCCTACAATGATGCATGATTCGCGTTCTGCTACATTCTTGATCATGTCGCAGATGGCTTTCTGAACGTTGTCGTAGTAGGAAGAAGTGGGCGATGAAGTGAAGGGTTGGATATAGAAGCCCAGGTTCATGGAAAGGTTGCTGATATAGAACGACGGAAGTTTTTCGTCGGTCTTTTTCAGTAGATTGGGGTTGATGCCGATTTCTTTGGCTGCTTCGAGAAGCAATTCCTTGTCATAGAATTTTATTCCAAGCTTTTCTGCCAGCTTTTGTCCTATATCGTGTCCGCCGCTGCCAAACTGACGGCCAACGGTGATGACGTATTTCTTGTCGTTCATAGTCGTTTTTCGTTAGGTTAAAATAATACTTTGGTTGAGAAGTCCAACCTTATGTACAAAGATAATTTTTTCGGAAGAAAAAAGCAATATCGGCGGTCGAAAAAACTTACAGTTTGATTTCGATAATGTCGTCGATGTCGGTGGTATATCGTTTTGATATCCGTTCGCATTTAAGATGCCATCGTTTGTCATAGCCTTGTACGGCAATTCTCACCATGTTGTGCCCGTTTTTACGGTTTATTTCTTCGATAGCCTTGCTAAGTGCCATTTGCTTGCCGCGGTCAATCGGGTCGAATAGTTGGGCCTGTATAGCCGTATCTGGTATGATTCCCCAAACGATGACACCGGCTTTCTTTATAAAAGGTGTAATGTTGTCCGGCCAATGTTGTCGGAGAACTTCTACGGCACGGCTGACAATTTCCTGCCGGTCGGAAGTGGCAACGGAAAAGCTGCATGTCTGTGATAGTTGGTAAGGGTGTCCGCTTGTCGGGAAGCGGCTTGTGTAGGCGAATATCGTCATGCCGTAGCAGGCCGTGTGCTGCTGTTTGAGCTTACGGGAGCAGGATGCAGCGAAATTGGCTACGGCTTCTTCCAATAGAGGAAGTTCGCTGATGCCTTTTTCCGGGAAACTTCGGCTGGTACAGATGGATTTGCTGTGGGGTAGTTCTTCTATGTCGATGCAGCTGTCGCCTTGCAGTTCTTTCCAGGTGCGGGCCAGCGTGACGGAAAAATTACGGCGAACCCATTGCTCGCTTTTTTGAGTCAGGTCCCATGCTGTCCGGATTCCGTAGTAGGCGAGTTGCGGCGACAGTCTTCTGCCGATTCCCCACACCTCATGGATGGGTGTCAGTTGCAAGGCTTTTGCCCGTTTTTCTTCAGTGTCGATGAGGCACACATTTTTATATCCGGCATATTGTTTGCCGAAATGGCTGGCTATTTTAGCCAAAGTCTTAGTCGGGGCAATGCCTATTGTGACGGGGATACCCGTGCCTTTCGTAACTGTGCGTACAATCTTTTTCCCATATTCTTCTATCGAGAAAGTAGGATTGTGTTCTGCTGTGGGCAGTTGTAGAAATGCTTCGTCTATCGAATAAATGGTGATATCGGGAGTGAATTCCGAGAGCAATGACATGACACGGTGGCTCATGTCGCCATAAAGGGCGTAATTGCTGCTGAACACAGCCACTTTTTGCTCTTCAAGCGTTTGGCGGATTTTGAAAAACGGTTCACCCATTTTTATTCCCAATGCCTTTGCCTCGTTGCTGCGTGCAATGATACAGCCGTCGTTGTTGGAAAGGACAACGACAGGCTTGTCGCGCAATGCCGGGTTGAACACCCTCTCGCATGAGCAATAGAAATTGTTGCAGTCAACCAGAGCGAACATCTTTAAAGCTTTCGGAACTGTTTCTTTATATTGTAGGTAAGAACGCCCCAGATGAGGAAGCTGTTGTCTTCTGTCACTTTTATCGGGGGATAGTTGCGGTTGGCAGGTACGAGCCATACGCATTCGTTCTGCGGGTCTGTTTTTACGGTTTTTAGTGTAAATTCACCGTCAATGTAAGCCACAACAATGTCGCCGTCTTCCGGCTCGATGGATTTGTCGATGACCAACAGGTCACCGTCGTCTATGCCGCGGTCCTTCATCGAATCGCCTACAGCTTTTGCGTAAAACGTGGTGGCGGGATGCCGTATAAGCTCTTTGTTCAGGTCGATGGCTTCCGTCGTGTAATCCTGCGCCGGACTGGGAAATCCGGCACGTATGCCGTCGTCGGCATAAAGCAGATTTAATTGTGTCGAAAGGTCGGCCGAGTATATTTCTAATTTGGTTTCCATGTTGCAAAGATAGTTCTTTTGCGGGTGACGCAGGTGGAAAACATGCAGAATAGGGCGTAAAAATGCAAAATAGGAAAAGTTATTTTTGATTTTCGCTTCCGTTGCATTATCTTTGCGTGAAAAGAAAAAATAAAACGTACTTGCCGCCATGCGTCAAGTGTGTCAATAGTAATAAAATAAAATTCAGATGGCTGAAGATATTCTTAAAAAACTCAGAAAAGCAGAAGACGGACTGTCAACGTATGAATATATTGCCAACAATATTGGTAATTGTGACGAATTGATGCCCGCACTTGTCGAGAACATGATTAATGTCGACCGTAATGGCCAGTTTGTGGTAAGTACGGCAAGATATTTGCACGCTATAGATGCGGAAAAATATGCCGACTCAATCGACTTGCTGGTTAAGGCAGCCATTGATAAGGATCGCGAACACAAGTATATCCCAGATTTGTTGTCAAGCCTTTGGGGAGCTGACTATGCAGAACATGCAGAGGAACTCAGTGCCAAGGATGACAATTTCCGAAGAATATACAAGCGTGTGTTCCAGAAAGGAATCTGATTTGATGAGAAAAACCCTCTTTTTATTTCTATTGATGATGTTTGTCCGGATGGTGTCGTTTGGACAGACGAATGTTGTCGAACAAAAAAAGCAAACAAACTGAATATGCAGGAAAATAGAGTGACTGTATTGTTGGAAACTACAGTCGGAAATATAAAAATAGCTCTTTATAACGAGACTCCGGGCCACCGTGACAATTTTGTCAAGAATGTGAAAGAAAAGGCATACGACGGTGTGCTTTTCCATCGTGTCATCAACGAATTCATGGTGCAGACGGGTGACCCAAGTTCTAAAACTGCCAAGAAGGGACAGATGTTGGGAGCTTCCGACCATGGCAGTGAAATTCCGGCAGAATTTGTTTTCCCGCAATACTTTCACAAGAAAGGTGCCATTGCTGCTGCCAGAACCGGCGACAATGTAAATCCGGAGAAAAAATCGTCCGGTTCGCAGTTCTATATTGTAACCGGTAAAAAATACAATGCTCAGGAACTCGTGGCTATGGAGAAGACCATGCAGAACCGTCAGAAGCAGGCCGTATTTGAAGATCTTGTTGCTGAACATAAGGCAGAAATCATGGACTTGCGCCGTGCCCGCAACAGTGCCGGCTTGCAGGAATTGCAGGAAAAACTGATTAAGGAAACAGAAGAGAAAGTAAAAGGCAATCTGTTCCATTTTACACCGGAACAAAAAGAAGCCTATACCACAGTCGGTGGCACGCCGTTCCTCGACAACAGTTACTCTGTATATGGAGAAGTTGTGGAAGGAATGGATGTAGTTGAAAAAATCGAGAAGGTTGCAACTGACGGCAACGACCGTCCGGTGGACGACGTGAAAATTTTGAAAGCCACGGTTGTTGAATGATTGAAATAAACCGCCACATCTTGCCCAACGGACTACGTGTGGTCCACAACAGGAATGCCGCCACCCAAATGGCGGCAGTCAATTTGTTATACCGTGTCGGTTCGAAAAATGAAGATGCCGATTCTACGGGGCTTGCCCATCTGTTGGAACACCTGATGTTCGGTGGTTCGGAGAATGCTCCCGATTTTGACCGTAAACTTCAAAATGCAGGCGGGGAGTGCAATGCCTGGACAAACAGCGACATTACCAACTACTACGAAACAGTTCCGTCCTACAATATTGAAACGGCTCTTTGGCTGGAGTCTGACCGTATGCAGAATCTGTTGCTTACGGACAAGAGTCTGGAAGTGCAGCGGAGTGTGGTGATGGAGGAATTCAAGCAGCGTTGTCTGAATACTCCTTACGGCGATAGCGGTCATCACTGGCGTAAGGTTGCCTATAAGGAGCACCCGTACCGATGGCCGGTAATCGGTGAAAAACTGGAGCATATCGAGAATGTGACGGCAGAACGTGTCCGCAGTTTTTATCGCCGTTTTTATTCGCCCGACAATGCCATACTTTCCATTGTCGGCAATATGGATGCCGATGAGGCGTTCCGTTTGGCGGAAAAATGGTTCGGTGATATTCCTGCTTCCGGGTTTGTGCATCCTGCACTTCCAGTGGAGCCGGTTCAAACGGAAGCACGCAGCCTGAGAGTGGCGAAGGATGTGCCGCATGACATGCTGGTGCGTATCTATCATATGTGTGACCGTATGCATGCCGACTATCAGACGTGTGACCTGTTGAGCGACGTGTTGTCGAACGGACGTTCTTCGCGTTTCTACAGAAATATACTGATGTGCGGCAATCTTGTTTCGTCGGTCGACGCTTCGATTACGGGCGATATCGATGCCGGTGTGCTGATTGTAAAGGCTCATTTGTTGCCGGGCGTAGGCTATAAGGCTGTTGAAGATGCCATTGATGCGGAAATTGATGCCGTTCTGTCCGGAAAGGTGGATGCTTGGGAAATAGAGAAAAATGTCAACCGTTTTGAGTCGAATGCGTTGTTTACGAATATAAACAATGATGACCGTGCGGCAAATTTAGGATACTATGAAGCCTTGGGCGACGTGGAAATGATAAATTCCGAGGTTGGCCGATACAGGCAAATTACTCCGGAAAAATTGGCAGAAGTGGCTGCGGCAGTGCTGCGACCTGAAAACTGCACAACTTTATATTATGAATCAAACAGAAAATAAATGTTGATATTTTCCGTTATAGAGTAACTGGTTCATTAAAAATAGCAAACCGAAAACAGTATTTTGCATTCAAATAATGGCGGATAACCGAAAATTTGCTTATATTTGGGTCGCAATAATTAAAACCATTGCCACTTGAAGAGTGGTTCATTTAAAAATTTAATATATGGAATCGTGTGACAAGTCAATTTCTGCTGAAGCGCAGAATAACGACGTAACCTTGAACAATCCTGTGGAAGAAACTGCTTCCGCAGTAGAACCTACTGAAAACGTGAGTGCTGAACCGAAAACGGACTACAGTGTTAAGACAAAAGCCGAATTGCTGGACGAGCTGGCTGTTCTTGTAGAAAAACCTGTAGACGAAGTCCGTGACGAAGTGGCAGCGGTAAAACACGCCTTTTATGTAATCCGTAAACAAGAATTGGAAAAAGAAAAGCAGGAATTCCTCGACAAAGGAAACGAAGAAGCTGCTTTTGCTCCGATGCCGGACGAGGCTGAGGCACGTTTGAAAGAATTATTAAATACATATAAAGAACGCCGTGCCGAGCAGTTGGCAGCCATTGAAGCTGAACTGCAGGCTAATTTGGAAAAGAAAAAACAGATTCTGTCCGAATTGGCTGAAATTGCCGGCGATGCTGACAACATAAACAAGCACTATCAGAAATTCCAACAGCTTCAACAGGACTTCAAGACAGCCGGAAGTGTTCCTCCTTCGGAAGACAAGGGCTTGTGGAAGGAGTATCAGACTGTGACTGAACAGTTCTACGACCTGTGGAAAATCAACAAGGAACTCCGTGACTATGATTTCAAGAAGAATCTTGAAGCCAAGGAGGCTTTGTGTGAAGAGGCTGAACGTCTGGGCGCTGAAAACGATGTGATTGCCGCATTCAAGAAGTTGCAGGAACTGCACGACAAATGGCGTGAGATTGGTCCGGTGGTGAAGGAATTGCGCGAGGATTTGTGGAAGCGTTTCAAAGAGGCTTCTACGGTAGTCAACAAGCGTCATCAGGCTTTCTTTGAAGGTCGCAAAGAAATGGAAAAAGAAAACGAAACTGCAAAAATCGCCATTTGCGAAGAAGCTGAAGCCATCAATATGGACGAACTCGGAACGTATGCAAAATGGGATGAAGCCACTAAGCTGATTATCGGTTTGCAGGAACGTTGGAAAACTCTGGGTTTTGCTTCTCGCAAGGTGAACAACGATTTGTTCTTGCGCTTCCGTAAGGTGTGCGATGAGTTCTTTGCACAAAAGGCAGCTTTCTTCAAACGTATGAAGGATGAATCGTCGGAAAATTTGGCAAAGAAACACCGTCTTTGCGAACGTGCGGAAGCATTGAAGGACAGCACCGACTGGAAAAAGACAGCCGACGAACTGACAGCCTTGCAGAAAGAATGGAAGACAATCGGACCGGTTGCCAAGAAGAGCGGCGATGCTGTTTGGAAACGTTTTATTGCGGCTTGCGACTATTTCTTTGAAAACAAGAACAAGAATACGACAAATGTCCGTCAGGCCGAACACAACAACCTGAAGGCCAAGAAGGCTGTTGTCGAAAAGTTGAAGAACATCGACGAAAATCTGCCGAAGGATGAAATCCGCAAATTGCTGAAGGCTTTGTCAACCGAATTCCAGGAAATCGGACACGTCCCTTATAAGGAAAAGGACAAGGTGTATGAAGAATACAAGAAAGCGTTGAATGCTGCTTACGACAAGTTTGACATCAACGAAAGCCGTGCCCGTTTCGAAAGCTATGCAAGCAATGTGGAAGAATTGGCGGGTGACAAGAACCGTTTGTTCCGCGAGCGCGAAAAGTTGGTTCGTATGTATGAGCAGAAACGCAATGAAATCAAGACATACGAAAACAATCTTGGATTTTTCAATGCAACGACTAAATCCGGAGGTTCTGTCCTCAAGGAAATGGAGCGTCGTATCGCCCGTTTGAAGGAAGAGTTGCTTACATTGGAAAAGAAGATTGAACTGATCGACGAGAAACTTTAATAATATAAAATGAATATATCCACATTATAGGGATTCTTGCAACTCTATAATGTGGATTTTAAATACGTTTTTAGTGAATACGAAAGGACGTTATGGATATTTGGTGAATCTCATGACCACCATGTTCGATTTCGTTTTATTGAACTTGGTGTATGTGATTCTATGCTGTCAGCTGGATGGGGTTGAGCAGTTCAAGAGCAACACGACATGGCTGTTCCTGAACATCTCCTATCTGCCGGTCTTGTCGTTGTTCTCTGAGGTGCATAAAAAACGCATCCTCTTTGCCGACCGGCTGATGACTATGCTCTGTCAGGCTTTTGTAGTCCATTGTCTTGTGATGATGGCATTTATGACTATTATTGGTTTCGATGAAATACCGATAAAAGTCTATGCTTATTTCTATATATTCTATTATGCTTCATTGGCTTTATGGTGGAATATTTCCCGCAGGATTATAAAATATTTTCGTCGTAAAGGGTTGAATTTCCGCAAGATAGTCATTATTGGCTGGAACGGTACCTCGAAACAGCTATATAGAGAGTTGCAGTCTGACCAGGGATATGGCTATCGGATTGTCGGTATTTTTGACAACAACAAGCACAAGGATGTGAAAATTACCGGAAAAATCTCGGATTTTGAAGAATTTCTGAAGAAAGAAACTGTCGACGAAATCTATTGTTCGCTTCCGTCGGAAGAGGAAAATGTGGGCAACATCATAAAGATTGCCGACAGCAATGATGTGGAGTTCTACTATGTTCCGATGATTAGCGGTTTTATGACAACCAATTTCAAATTGACATCTATCGGCGATTTGCCGATGCTTCTCTATCGGCCGAATCCGTTGCAGCGGTTGCGGAACAGGGTCATCAAACGTATTTTCGACATCATTGTTTCCGTGATAGCGATTGTGTTGGTTTCCTGTACGATATTGATACCGGTGATTATTGCCATCAAGCTTTCGTCCAAAGGACCTATTTTCTTTGCACAGAAACGGACAGGATACCGTGGGCGGGAATTTACCTGTTACAAGTTCCGGACGATGCGCGTGAATGCTCAGGCCGATACTTTGCAGGCTACGAAAGATGACCCGCGCAAGACGAAGGTGGGCGACTTTCTGCGGAAAACGAGCATCGACGAACTGCCGCAGTTTTTCAATGTGCTGATTGGAAATATGTCGGTGGTAGGGCCTCGGCCACACATGGTGAAGCACACGGATGAATACCGCAAGCTGATTGACAAGTACATGGTGCGCCACATGATTAAGCCGGGTATTACCGGATTGGCGCAGGTGAGCGGCTACCGCGGGCAGACGGAAGAGTTATGGCAGATGGAAAAGCGGGTAGAATATGATGTGAAATACATAGAAAGCTGGACTCTCTCGCTCGACATTAAAATTATTGTACGAACAATCATTAATGCAGTGAAAGGAGAAAAGAATGCATTCTGACAAGAATGAGATTGATATAAAACAAAGTGCACTGAAGCTGTTGAAGTGTTTTTACGGATTCGACAGCTTCCGTTCTATTCAGTATGAGGTCATTGAGCAGGTTATGAGGGGCGGCGATGCGCTGGTCCTTATGCCGACAGGCGGCGGAAAGTCGGTCTGTTATCAGATTCCGGCATTGTTGAAGGACGGTTGTGCCATTGTCGTTTCCCCATTGTTGGCTTTGATGAAGGATCAGGTGGACACGCTGCGCAGCAATGGTATTCCGGCTGCGGCACTCAACAGCATGCAGACGGAAGCTACGAACCGCGACATAATGGAGCGGGTATTTGCCGGACAAATCAAACTGCTTTATGTGTCGCCCGAACGGTTGCTTTCCGAAGTGACGCAGTGGTCGGATTCATTGAACATCAGCCTGATAGCTGTCGACGAGGCACACTGTATTTCTCAGTGGGGACATGATTTCCGTCCGGAGTACACACGGTTGGCTGTATTGAAGCAATATTTCCCCAATATACCGTTTATGGCGCTCACGGCTACTGCCGACAAACTGACTCGCGATGATATAGTCCGACAGCTCGGATTGAGGAATGCGCAGATGTTCATTTCTTCGTTCGACCGTCCGAACATCTCGCTGAATGTAGAAACCAACTATACGGAAAAGGAAAAACTGCAGAGAATTGAGGAGTTCATAGACGAGCATCCCGGCCAGGCAGGTATTGTGTATTGTCTGTCGCGCGCAAATACGGAAAAGGTAGCCGACCATTTGCGTATGAAAGGCTATTGGGCGGCGTGCTATCATGCCGGACTTAGTAATGCCGAACGGCAGAGTGTGCAGCAGCGTTTCTTGAATGATGACATCGACATCATTTGCGCTACGATTGCATTCGGAATGGGAATTGACAAGAGCAACATCCGTTGGGTGGTGCATTTCAACATGCCCAAAAACGTGGAGTGCTACTATCAGGAAATAGGGCGTGCAGGGCGCGACGGAATGCCATCCGACACGCTGATGTTTTATTCGTATGCCGATGTGGCGATGCTGACACATTTTGTGGAAGAATCGGGACAATTGGAAATCAACAAGGAAAAGCTCCAGCGTATGCAGGAATATGCCGAGGCGAGTGTTTGCCGTCGCCGTATGCTGTTGAGCTATTTCAATGAGCGTTTCGACCACGACTGTGGAAATTGCGATGTGTGTAAAAATCCTCCTGAACGTTTCGACGGAACGGTTTATTGCCAGATGGCCATCAGTGCTATCGCGCGGACGAATCAGCAGATAACATTTGATTTGCTTATCGATGTTCTGCGTGGTTCCCGTCGTTCGGTCGTACTGGAGAAAGGATATGACAAGATAAAGACATTCGGTGCTGGGGCAGGACTGTCGCATATCATGTGGAGCGGTTATCTGCTGCAAATGCTTCAGATGGGGCTGTTTGAAATTGCCTACAATGAAAACCGGCATTTGAAAATAACGGAATACGGCTGGGATGTAGTCCGTGGCAACATACCTGTACAGATGTCGCGGATTGTGTTCAAGGACCGCAAACTGAAGACCGTTGGCCGGACGGAACGCGAGAAAGTAGTGCTGACTCCGGACCAGCAGCTGATGAACGAACTGAAGGGCATCCGCCAGCTTATCGCAACGAAAGAAGGTGTTCCTGCCTATATTGTGTTCAGCGATAAGGTGCTGAATGAACTGGTGGAACGCAAGCCGGTTACTTTGCCGGAATTTGCCGAAATTCCGGGTATCGGAGAAAAGAAGGTGGTGCGCTACGGCAAGCAGTTTGTAGGTGCGTTGCGAAAACATAAGGGGCTCTCGGCTACGGCTTCCGGTTCGTCGGAGGACTTGACGCGCTATTTGATTGAAAAGGGCTGCTCGATTGACGAAGTAGCCTCGGTGCGCGATTTGAAGAAGGCGACGGTCTGTTCGCATGTCGCCAAACTGATACAGTTCCATAAACTGCATAACTATTCGGCGTTGATTTCAGCTCGCGATTATGATATTATTGTACGGGCTTATCTTAGCGGTGCGGAAAATTGGTCGTCGGGACTGGAGAGGCTTGTGGATACGGCTTTGATTCCGGTGGCTTTGGCCATTTATCGTACTACCAATGACAGAAATTTGCATTAAACCAAATTACAAAACTAACATACTATGAAAATGATTCAGAAAACGATGCTTGCCGTATGTGCGGCATTTGTAATGGCCGGTGCTTCCGGCTTGTCTGCTCAGGACAACGGTCCGTTGAAATATGTGGACGCACAGAATTTCAGGATGATAAACAAGGGTTTTACTGACACGGAAACTCCCTATACGCGCATTCCTAAATATTTGAAGGACAGCGTACGCCCGGATTTGTGGAATCGTGCACAGTGCAGCAGCGGTCTGGGTATCCGTTTTGCCACGGATTCGAAGCGTGTCGGTATCCGGTATACGCTGCTTTGGGATACGCATATGTTCCACATGGCGGATACGGGATTGAAAGGTACCGACTTGTATATTCTTACCGATGAAGGAGTGTGGGAATATGTCAATACCAACCGTCCGATAGCCAACGAAAACAAGGAGTGCGAGAAGGTTTTTGTGGAAAACCTCGACGGCAAAATGCATGAATATATTGTATATCTTCCATTGTACGACGGTGTGACAAAAATGGAACTGGCTGTCGACAGTGCTTCTGTCATTCAAATGCCGCAGGTCGACAATCCGCGCAAGTCGAAGAAAATTGTGTTCTACGGAACAAGTATTCTTCAGGGCGGTTGCTCAACGCGTACGGGTATGGTGGCAACCAACATGATTCAGCGTGACTTGAATTGCGAAGCTGTCAACCTGGGATTCAGCGGTGAAGGAAAAATGGACTTGTGTATGGCTCGCGCCATGGCAAAAATCGCCGATGCCGATGTGTTTGTAATCGACCCTGTGCCTAACTGTACGGAAATGATGTGCGACACGCTGACTTACGGTTTCATCAAGACATTGCGCGAACTTCGTCCGGATGTTCCTATTGTCATGGTGGAAGGTCCGATGTACAGTTATGCTAAATATGACAATTTCTTTAAATCCTATTTGCCGAAAAAGAATGCGGCGTTCCGCAAAAATTATGACAAGCTTGTAGCCGACGGCTATAAGGATTTGTACTATGTGGATTGTGACGGTCTGGCCGGTTATGACAATGAAGGCACCGTTGACGGTATTCATTTTACGGATGTGGGCTTCCGTCGTTATGCCGACAAGTTGATACCGGTGCTCAAGCCGTTGATTGAAAAATAAGATATTGGAAACGATTCCCGTGCCGGAGTTCTGTTGGTGGAGCTCCGGCACGTTTTTATGCAATAGATGGAGTGGCTGATGGGAAATCCTGTTGCAGACGGACAATAATTCATGATTTTGATGTACTTTTGCACAATCAAAAAACAGGAAAGATGAACTTGGTTAGATTCGTGAAAAATTGGATTCTTCCAATTGCAATGGCATTTGGAGTTATTGCCTATTTCTTGTATGTGAATATTCCATTTTTGGAGCCTACACGGCCGTTCGTTGCCCGTATGGTTGAAATCGTACAGCCGTTGTTGATTTTTTGTATGCTGTTTCTGACCTTTTGCAGGGTCGATGTAAAGGATCTTCATCCTTGTAAGTGGCATTTATGGCTGTTGCTGATTCAATTGGGAGCTTTTGGAATACTGTCGTTTGTCGCTTCGCTGTTGCCGAATAACGACTACCGTGTATTGATGGAAGCGGCCATGCTTTGTTTGATTTGTCCGACTGCTACTGCCGCAGCCGTTGCTGTCAGAAAACTGAAAGGAAACCCTGCATCCGTGACGACATATACGATTTTGATAAATCTGATGGTGTCGGTTGCTATTCCGCTCTGTGCTCCATTGGTTCATCCTCATCCGGAAATGTCGTTTCTTTCGTCGTTTCTGTTGATTATAGGAAAAGTATTCCCATTATTGCTTTGCCCGTTTGTTTGTGCATTGCTGTTGCGTCAACTGTTGCCGGCCGTGCATGCTCGTTTGGCATCGTTTGCCGACTTGTCCTTTTATTTGTGGGCGGTAGCCTTGTCGCTGGCGATTGCGATGACTGTGAAAACAATTGTACATTCCGATATGTCGTGGGTGCTTCAGGCCGGAATTGCCTTGGTGTCTTTGGTGTGCTGCGTGTTGCAGTTTGCCGTCGGCAAGTATGTAGGAAGCTGCTATGGCGATACGGTGACGGCAGGTCAGGCTTTGGGACAGAAAAATACGGTGTTGATAATCTGGATCAGCTATACGTTCTTTACTCCGATTACGTCTATAGCCGGAGGATTCTATAGCGTATGGCATAATCTGATAAATTCCTGGCAGCTTTATCAGCAGCGAAAATTGGATGAGAAAAAATAGCGCGTTGTTATATTTCGAAAAAAGAGGTTTGTAATGGAAATCAAGAATTTTAGAGCGATACACGACAAGGAGTTGATATATGAACTGATAGAGGAAGGCGAACATGTCTGTCAGGACTTTAAGTTTTCTATTTCCGATTCACGGAAAATAGCCCGCAGCATTGCCGCTTTTGCCAATAATCAGGGAGGCCGTCTGCTTGTCGGAGTCAAGGATAACGGCAATATCGCCGGAATTCGTAGTGAAGAGGAATTTTACATGATTGAGCAGGCTGCGGAAATGTACTGCAAGCCTGCACAGAAGGTGAAACAGACTCTTTATTGCATTGACGGGAAATATGTGTTGCTCGTTTCCATTGCCAAGTCGTCTATACCGGTGATGGCTCAGGACGATAACCGTCGCTGGTTGCCGTACTATCGGATTGCGGATGAAAATATACAGGTGCCGGAGTTGATGCTAAAGGTGTGGAAGGCTTCGAAAAAACGGCATTCGGTTTTCTCCTTTTCCGACTCGGAGACAAAAATGCTTTCGTATATTTCTCGCGTGGAGTATGCCACCGTCGAGGGTATTGCAAAAGAAATGCATATGTCATTAAGCTCGACGGAGGACGCTGTCGTCAGTCTCTGTTCGATGGGGGTGTTGCAGTTTGTCTACCACGAAGGGGAGTGGAGAATTGCCGCGGCTGAGCAATAAGATAGCTGAATAATAGTAAAAAGGGAAAATCTTTCGGCATTATGCCGTCAGGTTTTCCCTTAAATTTTACTGTTTCGTTATTGTATTACTTGACTTGGTAAGTATGTGTTATTTTAATCGCTGTGTCTAACGCTGTATCAGTTTTACCTAACGCATCATCCAAGGTATATTCAATATGTGTATCTGGTATAACTCCGGTGTAAATGATATCAGAGCCATCAGGATTAGAAAAACGGCAAAACGAAACTTGAGACCAATAGCCATGCCCGTGATCGTGTGCTTTTGGAGAACTGACTACTCCGGCTGTCGGTGTGCCTATTATGGTGGCCAGTTTCAGATTTTTCATTGTCACGGCAAAATCTTCGGCTGCTGAAGCTGTAAATCCATCGACAAGTAAAATTATCGGCGATTTGATTTTCAATGAATCGGGTATTTTACTTTTAAATGGATCTAATTGAAGCGGCTGCATTGCAACACCATTATAATAATCGGCCAATTGAGGTGCTCCTTTTCCGTACAGCTCAATTGCGGTATTGGAGACTCTACTGGTGATCATAATGCCATCTTGAATATTCACATCTTGATCTGCTATATATTGTATAAGATTATGCCATGATTCATCCGTGCCGCCTCGGTTGCCCCGTATATCAAAAATGATTCCTTTTGATGATAGAAATTGCGGCAGATATTTCTGAAACTCCTCTTTCACCGATTGCGGTTTAGTAAAAGTGCTCAATTTCATATAGAGAATATCGCCGGGTAGATTCTTTACATAACATATACGATTGTCCCGATGAATAAGCCAGTCTGATATATCCTCATACCCTATGATACCCGTTGTTAAAGAAACGTCTTTCATCTTTCCGCCGGGAGTCTTAATGCTACAATTATAACGAGTATCTTTATCTCCTGTCAAAAAGAAGTCCAACGCTTTTCTTTTCCTCCAGTTATCATTGGAAGCCGGAACAATCGGATAAACTTGTTTTTGCAAGTAATCCATCAATGGTTCTCCTTCAACTTCAACAATCTGACTGCCAAGTGGTATTTCTTGTTTTAGGGCTGTGGGAATATTAGTCACAAATAATTGATCTTTGACCCAAGAAAAGATAACAGGCACTTTGTATCTTTTTATGTTGTTGTCATTAAATTTTGTATGCCCATCATTAAAACTCGAAAGGAATTCAGCCATGAGATTAGAAAAATGTTGTTCGCTTTCTGCATGTAGAACCTTGGGGATATATTCTTTGTAAAGGCTATCGGGGTCAATCTCCTTAAATCGTTCAGGAAATGCAAAATTCTTGCACAAATCCTTCCAAACAGAAGAAAGGATATATATACGCTCACTTGTCGTTGTCTGAGCTTTTAGAGGTATATTTAGTGCGAATAAGCAGACTAATACAATAGTAAAGAGATGTTTTTTCATTGTACCACCTTCTTTGGATTATTGATTGAAATGGTTGTAAACGATTTCAGATATGTTGGCAATGATTTTCTCCGTATCTTCCTGTGAGTGGGCGGAATCTTTGATAAATACTGCAATATAGTAGCTCTTTCCATTAGGAAGAGTGATGTATCCCAAGTCGTTTGTTCCGGAAATTCGTCCGTTTTCCGTGTAGCCGCTGCCGGTTTTGTGGGCGATTGTAGCACCGGTGTCTTTCAGCGGTGCAGGCAGTCGCATGAGTCCGGTTTCGCAGTTGCTCATAGTTTCCTTTATAAAGGAAAAATAAGGTTCGGCGATAATGTCGCTTTCTATGAACTTTCGCAGCAGCGATACCGCAGCATAAGGGGTTGTCCAGTTGTCGTATGACAATTGGTGGTTGGCACCCATATCCCTTTCGTTGTAGGATATGTTGAAATCTTCGATGCCTAATGAACGTACGTATTGGTCTGTTTCAGCAGGTGAGCGGAGTTTGAACAGAATGTCGCAGGCATTGTTGTCGCTCTGTTGGAGTGTGTAGACCAACAGGTCGGCAATGCTGATGTCAAATTCTGCTTCCTTGCGGTTGTCGCGGAGCGGGCTCCATGTGCCTTCCGGCAGGTCGGCGCGGGTGATGTGGAGCGTTGTGTCAAGCGGCAGGTCGTTTTGTCGCAGATAGTCGGCAACTGCAAGGGCCTGATGGAACTTGAATACGCTCATCATTGGATAGTGTACATCGTTGTTGACTGTCAGTGTGTCGCCGTTTGAGCCAATGACAGCAATGCCGACTTCAGCGTCTGTCTGTTGGGCGATGGCCGAAAGCTCGTTGCGAATCGGTTCCAGACTGGAGGTGGCTTTGCAGGATATAAAACAAATCACCATACAGCAAAGCATGGCGATTTGTGAGAAAAATATCTTTTTCATGTTGAATGTTATTCCGGGTAAACAAGATTTTCTTCAGTGGCAACGGTCAATACCTCGCGCAAATATTTTTCAGCTTCCCATTTTGCCATTGGCAGGTTGTTGAGCAGATAGTTGCCGCAGTCGCGCGGCGTTGCTCCCGGGATGTCGCCTTCGAAGTCGCGGATGAATTCAAAGGTTTCAATCATCAGCGGCAGTATGTCGCGTGACGACAGTTCTCCTTTAACGATGAGGTAGTTGCCCGTGCAGCATCCCATCGGTCCCCAATAGATGATTTCGTTTTTCCATGTCGGGTGGTTGCGAAGGAATGTAGCCGCCAAATGTTCGATAGTGTGCAGTGCTGACTGGCTGACTGCCGGCTCACGGTTCGGCTCTTTCATGCGGACATCGAATGTTGTCAGGATGTCGCCGCTTGCCGTCACATCACGACGTGATACATAAATTCCTCGTTTCAGCAGGATATGGTTGATTGTAAAACTGGGTATCTTTTCCATTGTAATAGGGTTATTTTATGTTTGACAAAATGTTGGAGAGCATTTGGAATGTGTGTTCTGGTGCCGACTCCCAGAAGTTCTCGTATTGCTTTACGTTGTCTTTTTCGGCTCCCGGAGTGTCGCTGATGACACGCATGACGAATACGGGTACATTCTTCAGATGGCAGACTTGGGCAATGGATGCTGATTCCATGTCTACGGCCAGAGCTTCCGGAAAATGTGACTTGATTTCTTTCACTTCCTCTTCCGTCGCGATAAACTTGTCGCCGGAGCAGATAAGACCGTATCTGACGTTGTCTTCGGTCGAAAGCGATTTCAAAATTTCCGTTATTTTTTCATCGGAATTGAAATAGAGCGGAAAGCCTGATGCTTCGCCGTATTCCGTACCCGGGCCGCACCATACGTCGTGGTGTGCAATGTTCTTGCCTACGACGATGTCCATTTGTCCGACTGACAAGTCTGCGCCGCCGGCAACACCCGTATTGATGACGAGTTCAGGTGCGTATTCGTTGATTAGGGTAAGTGTGCCGATTGCTGCATTCACTTTGCCGATGCCGCATTGCATGGCAAAAATATCGTGAGTGCCGATTTTTCCCGAATATATTTTATAGCCGTTGTTTTCTTCCTCTTTCTTGTTTTCAATTAAATTCAGCAACAGGCGTAGTTCTTTACCCATTGCAACGATAATTCCAATTTTCATATGTGATGTTCTGATTAAAATGCGTTGTAAAAATAAAAAAAAATATTATATTTGTGGATATGAAGAAACACAAATAACGGATTTTAATATTTGATGATTTATGGAAGTCTGGCATGTTTGGATGATTATAGCTTTGCTCCTTGTTGTAGTTGAGGTTTTTACCTCCGGTTTTGCTGTCTTGTGCTTTTCGATTGGTGCTGTTGCAGCTGCTGTAATGTCTGCAACGGATTGCGAATTGAAGTGGCAGATACTTGTTTTTGCCGTATTTTCGGCTCTGGCTTTTGTGTTGGTTCGTCCGTTGCTGTTGAAGGCGTTTGCACGCAACAAGGTGTCAGAAGTCAAATGTGGGGTAGAGGCTTTGGTCGGAAGGACGGCAACGGTGACGGAAGCTATCGATTGTAGCCGGAATCAAGGGCGTGTCGCTGTTGACGGTGACGACTGGAAAGCTGTGACCGAGGACGGTTCTGTTGTCGCTGTTGGTGAGAAGGTGGAGATTTTGCGCGTTGACAGCATCGTGCTTACAGTAAGAAAGAAATAACAGATATAAATCAATATACTTATGGGAACATTAGTTGTAGTGGGGCTGGTGGCGCTTGTCGTTATCGTTTTTGCCCTGAAAGGTCTGATTATTATCAGGCAGAGTGAAACAAAGGTCATCGAACGGTTGGGTAAATATCATTCCACTCTTCCGTCGGGAATTAATGTCGTATGGCCGATTCTTGACCAGCCGAGAAAAATCTATGTGCGCTATGTGACAAAAACTATCGGAGGCCGGGATGTGGCTGTTGTTCGGATGTCGGACAAGATTGACTTACGCGAACAAGTGTACGATTTTCCGGAGCAGAGTGTTATTACCAAAGATAATGTAACGACACATATCAATGCGTTGCTTTATTTCCAGATTACCGACCCGTTTAAGGCAGTCTATGAAATTGACAATTTGCCGAATGCCATTGAAAAACTGACTCAAACAACTCTTCGAAATGTGATTGGTGAGTTGGAGTTGGATGAAACGCTGACCTCACGTGATACGATAAACTCAAAACTCCGTGCAGTGCTGGATGATGCCACGAACAAATGGGGCGTGAAGGTGAACCGTGTGGAACTTCAGGATATTACGCCTCCCGACAGTGTGCGCAACGCCATGGAACAGCAGATGCAGGCCGAGCGTGAACGCCGTGCGAAAATATTGAAGGCCGAGGGTGAAAAGACATCTGCAATTTTGAAGTCGGAAGGTGAGAAAGAGTCGCAAATCAACCGTGCGCTGGCTGACAAGGAGTCGCAGATTCTGAAGGCGCAGGGTGAAGCCGAAGCCAAAATCCTACAGGCGGAAGCTGAAGCGGAAGCCATACGGAAAATAGCAGAGGCAATCAACTCTACAAAATCAGATCCGGCTTCGTATATGTTGGCTTTGAAATACATTGAAGCTTTGAAGGAAATGGTTTCAAACGGAAAGGATACGAAGACTGTATATATGCCTTATGAGGCTTCTTCCGTATTGAGTTCCTTGGGTGGTATAAAAGAAATTTTAGGCGTGAAATAATGATGTTTGTTCTTTAGACTTTTAGGCGAAATCCTTCTGCTTGTATGGTGGAAGGATTTTGTTTGTTCAGGCGGCGTTATATAATTTGGCCAAAGAGGTATGCAAAGTGGAATCAATTGTGTATCTTTGTAGAAGATAGGAGGCTCCTCGGCATAGTCAAATCTGGAAATTGCGTTCTCGATTTGCCTCTGCTCTCGGCTTTCGCTATCTTTGTAAAAAAGAAAAAAGCAATGAAAGTTTTAGTAGAAGAACGTATAAGGGAGATCTGTCCGGATGTGAAAATCGGACTTATTCGTGCGAAGGTGCGTAATTCGGAAACGAGTGAAGAACTTTGGCAGGAAATTAAGGAAGCTTCCCGAAGAATACATGACAGCTATGAACTGCTATGGATAAACAAGCGTCCTGCCATTGCGGCAACGCGCCAATTGTATAAACGTTTGGGAAAAGACCCGAACCGATACAGGGTGTCGAGCGAAGCCTTGTGCCGTCGTGTGGTGAAAGGAATGGACATTTACCGTATCAGTACGCTTGTCGATTTAATTAATCTGGTGTCGATGGGCTGCGGCTACTCTATCGGAGGATTTGATGCCGACAAGATTGTCGGTGATACGGTGACTTTTGGAATGGGCGAAGCCGGAGAAAAATTTGAAGGCATCGGCCGTGGATTGCTGAACATAGAGGGACTTCCGGTTTATCGTGATGCGGTCGGTGGTATCGGTTCGCCGACAAGCGATGAGGAACGGACAAAAATCACGATGGAGACTACCCACCTGCACATGCAGATTAATGCCTTCGGCGAAGAGATGCCGATGGACGATACGCTGCGCTGGTCCGTCTCTTTGCTTGAAAAATATGCTTCGGCTACTGACATTGAAGTGACCGTATTCTAAATTTAAATACCATGAAAATTCTGAAAGTTTTTGAAAACAATCCCAACCCGAAGTTCCTTGACATGGCTGTTGAGGCTTTGCGTGACGGGGATATTGTCATTTACCCGACAGATACGCTCTATGCCATCGGATGTGATGCGTTGAACAACAGTGCCATCAATAAAATCTGCAAATTGAAAGGCATAAACCCCGACAAAACAAATTTGTCGATTATTTGCGACGGCATCTCTATGGTTGCGGAATATGCCCGTTTCGACAACCGGCAATTCAAGGTGTTGAAAACCAATTTGCCGGGGCCGTTTACGTTTATTCTTCCGTCATCGTCTTCGCTGCCTAAAGTGTTTAAGGGGCGTAAGACGGTAGGAATCCGTGTGCCGGAAAATAATGTGGCTGTAGAACTTGTCCGCCGTCTGGGAAATCCGATATTGTCGACAACCATTTCCTATACGGACGACGATTATGCAGTGAATCCGGAACTGATTGCAGAAACGTATGCCGACAGTGCCGCTTATTTGTTGGATGGTGGCGACGGCGGACTCATTCCGTCGACTGTCGTAGATATGACATCGGGAGAATTGGAGATTGTAAGAGAAGGTAAAGGAGATTTAATATATTGAGATATGAAAGAAATTACGTTCAAAGAATTGAATGAAAATATGATATCACGCATCGGTTCCGACTGGATGCTGATTACCTCGGGCGATGAAAAGTCGTTCAACATGATGACTGCCAGTTGGGGCGGTGTCGGATTTATGTGGGGCAAGCCTGTTGCTGTGGCTGTAATCCGTCCTACGCGCCATACTTTTGGTTTTGTTGAGCAGACAAAGCGTTTCACATTGTCGTTCTTCGAAGACGGTAAACGTGAAATGGCAGTGCTGGGGTCGAAAAGCGGTAGAGATATGGACAAGATGCATGAGTCAGGCTTCACCCCGTTTGCATTGCCTGACGGACAGATGAGCTATAAAGAAGCATGGCTGACACTGGAGTGTGAAGTCCTTTATCAGGATAACCTGAAAGAGGAGAACTTTCTTGACAAGAGCCTCTGTGAGCGCTGGTATACGCCAGAGCAAGGTGGCTACCACATGGCTTATGTGGCAGAAATCAAGCATATCTATGTGAAATAGCCGTCAGACTATTGGCGGGCGATGGATATTTTGACCCGCTTGTTTTTGATTTTTTCTTTACTGATTTTTGCGAGAACGGTTTTTGCCTTATCTCTCGGTACGGCGACGAGTGCATAGTGGTCGGCAATGTCGATTTTTCCAATCTCTGCACCTTCCAGTTCGCCTTTGGCGGTGAGAAATCCTAAAATGTCGCCTCGCGAAATCTTTTCCTTTTTACCGGCTGAGAAAAACAGGGTTTCGAAAGAACTTCTGATTTTTCCGGCCGATTCTTTTTTTATTTGCAGTTCTTCGTCAAATTGAATGTATTCCGGCAGGCGCTCTTCCGGTCCGGTGATGACATAGATGGAACCGTTAGCATCTACACGGGCTGTACGGCCGTTACGGTGGGTATAAGTTTCCTCCGAAAGCGGGAGATGGTAGTGGATGATGTGTTTTACTTCTTGTATATCCAATCCGCGAGAGCCGAGGTCGGTAGTGACAAGAATCATAAATGTACCATTGTTGAACATTGAAATGGCCTTTTCTCGTTCGATTTGGTCAAGACCGCCGTGGTAGATTCCTGCAGGTTGCCGGTTATTTCGTAAAAAGTCGAAAATGCGTTCGGCCGATTCGCGATGATTGGCAAAGACGATGGTACGTCCGTTGTCCAAATTTTTTAGAAGCGTAAGCAGACAGTCGAGTTTGTCTTTCAAATCCGACTTCACTTCATATACCTTCATTCGTTTTGCCGGTTGGTCGGCATGCAGGAAACTGATGGTTTCGGCATTTTTCATCCGAAGGAAATCGGGAAATTTGTCAAGGGCGGTTGCCGATGTAAGGATTCTGCGTGAAACATTGGGCATTTTGCGCAAAATTTTCGACAGTTCATCATGGAATCCGAGTTCCAATGATTTGTCGAACTCGTCAAGAACCAGAATGCGGGTAGGGTAGACATCCACGTTGCCGCGGTTGATATGGTCAAGCAGGCGGCCGGGAGTGCTGACAATAATGTCGGGCACAACGGAAAGGGAATTTTTCTCGTCCTCAAAATTATGTCCGCCGTAGCAGCAGGTGACTTTGACTTCCGATGCAATGGCTTGCACCACTTTGGCAATCTGAATGGTCAATTCGCGTGAGGGAGCTATGACAATGGCCTGCACGCGTCCGTTGGATGCCCGCAGATTTTTGAGCATGGGAATGGTGAATGCTATGGTTTTGCCGGAACCGGTCGGCGACAAAAGTATGACATCATTCGAGTTCGTTGACTCTGCCATTTTTTTCTGCATTGGGTTCAGCGATTCTATCCCAAATTTTTGTCGGATAGCATTGATAATTTCGGATTCCTTCATCTTGAATTGAATTTTTGTACAAAGATAGTGAAAGTAGAGGGCAGAAAACCAAACTTGTTTGAGTTTTATGCTGAGACGCATCCTATCTTATGTAAAGATAGTGAAAGGTGAGCGGAGAATAAAATAATGAAACTTGTTTCAGCTATTTTTTATCCCGAACCGCGTCTTATCTTATCAAAAGATAACGAAAGTCGAGGGCAGAGGCAAACGAAAAACGGAGGTCTCAAATTTGGCTATCCCTAACCTCCTATTTCTATATAACGACAAAACGTCAAAAAATAGAGACCAATTTTTTGAAATGTTATTTTGTTGTTACAAACTAATCTGTATTTTTGCGATTGTAATCGGACTCTTTCATTGTTATGAGTTTTATGAAATAGGATGATAGCGACGATGAAATGTTGAAAAACAGAGTAGCCGTCAGTATAAATAAATGTTTTTATGATGACTGTAGATGTTTTTAATGTCGTTTTGAGTATATTTTTGAGTGTACTCTTTACAGCTTTTTTCATTCCGCAGGTGCTAATTGTTTCTTTTCGTAAGAAACTTTTCGACTATGCGGATGAACGAAAGGTCCATACTGGTATTGTACCGCGTTTAGGCGGTGTTGCTTTTGTGCCGTCAATCATTGTGACTGTTGCTTTTGTGATTGGCGTAAATGCATTGCTTTTGCCTGAAAGCATGCATTGTTTCTTTAATGACAAGCAATTGGCTTTTGGCATTTGTGCCATGCTGTTGCTTTATTTTGAAGGTATTATGGACGATTTGGTCGGGTTGCGTTATCGCACGAAGTTTGTTTTTCAAATTTTTTCCGCGTTGCTCGTTGTGGCATCGGGCATTTGGCTGAATGATTTCTACGGGCTGTTTGGTGTTCATTCCGTGTCGCCGTATTTTGGAATGCCGTTTACGGTATTGATAATTGTATTTCTTATCAATGCCATTAATCTTATCGACGGTATTGACGGACTGGCATCGGGATTGAGTATCGTAGCTTCGTTCTTTTTCGGACTGATGTTTGTTTATGTTCAGCTTTGGGGATGTGCGATATTGGCTTTTGCCACGTTTGGAACGCTGTGCCCGTTCTTTTATTATAATGTATTTGGTAAGGCGGACAAATGTAGGAAGATTTTTATGGGAGATACCGGTTCGCAGTGTATCGGTTTGATATTGTCGTTTTTGGCTGTCCGTCTGGCTATGCGTGAACCGTTGATGGCCCACAATGTGGACGGTGCGATTATCGTTGCGTTCTCCATGCTGATTGTCCCGGCTTTTGATGTCGTGCGTGTCGTAATCCATAGAATACGTTTAGGACATAATCCGTTTGAGCCTGACCGTTGTCATATACATCACAAATTGCTGGACTTGGGGTTGTCGCATAAAACAGCAATGGTTTCCATTTTGCTGGTTGGGGCATCGTTTGTGGTGTTGAATTGGGCATTGCTTCCGCATTGCAATACGAATATCATACTGGTTATCGATGTGTTGTTGTGGACTGTATCACAGATGTGGCTGACACATGCCATAAAGGTACGGAAACGTCGGGTTCGGTAGTCTGGATGACAGGAAACAAGACAAAACAGTAGCGATTTTCCAGTCGCTGCTGTTTTTTATTTGGTCGGTGATGATGAAAGGTGCAGTTTTGAGTTGTGTTGAAGATTTCGAAAAACTGTTATTTTTTTTGTCAAACGAATAATAATGATTAATTTCGCACCGTTAAAGCATTTAGTATTTTACCGGTAGACTTTTTAAGGTAAAGATTTGAAGACCGGATAAAATCCATTAGAGGTAATTTTTTATCAAATAATTGATTAACAAATATGAGTAAGGAAAAAAAATTCTTAACTTGTGATGGTAATCAGGCTGCTGCTCACATCAGCTATATGTTCTCTGAAGTAGCTGCCATTTATCCTATCACACCGTCGTCTACAATGGCTGAATACGTGGACGAATGGGCGGCAGCTGGCCGAAAAAACATTTTTGGAGAAACTGTTCTTGTTGAAGAAATGCAGTCAGAAGCTGGTGCTGCCGGTGCTGTTCACGGCTCTTTGCAGGCAGGTGCTTTGACTACTACATACACAGCATCACAAGGTTTGTTGTTGATGATTCCTAACATGTATAAGATTGCCGGTGAAAACTTGCCATGCGTTTTCCACGTATCTGCACGTACATTGGCTTCTCATGCATTGTGTATTTTCGGTGACCACCAGGACGTAATGTCAACTCGCCAGACAGGTTTCGCTATGCTTTGCGAAGGTTCTGTTCAGGAAGTTATGGACCTTGCCGGTGTTGCTCATCTTTCTACTCTTACAGCTCGTGTTCCGTTCGTTAACTTCTTCGACGGTTTCCGTACTTCTCACGAAATCCAGAAGATCGAAATGCTCGAAAACGATGATTTGGCTCCGCTTATCGACCAGGAAGCTTTGGCTGAATTCCGTGCTCGTGCATTGAATCCGGAAAAACCGGTTGCTCGTGGTATGGCTGAAAACCCTGACCACTTCTTCCAGCACCGTGAAGCTTGCAACAACTACTACGATGCAGTTCCTGCTATTGTAGAAAACTATATGAACAAGATTTCAGAAATCACCGGCCGCAAATACGGTTTGTTCAACTACTATGGTGATCCTGAAGCAGAACGCGTAATTATCGCTATGGGTTCTGTAACTCAAGCCGCTCAGGAAGCTATCGACTATTTGATGTCGAAGGGCGAAAAAGTTGGTTTGGTTGCTGTTCACTTGTATCGTCCGTTCTCTGCTAAGCATTTCTTGGCAGCAGTTCCGGCTACAGCTAAACGTATTGCTGTTCTCGACCGTACAAAAGAACCGGGTGCAAACGGCGAACCGTTGTACCTCGATGTTAAGGACTGCTTCTACGGCAAGGAAAATGCTCCGCTTATCGTAGGTGGTCGCTACGGTTTGGGTTCTAAGGATACTACACCGGCACAAATCCTTTCTGTTTATGAAAACCTTGCTTTGCCGGAACCAAAGAATCAGTTCACTATCGGTATCGTTGATGATGTTACATTTACATCTCTTCCTCCGAAAGAAGAAATCGCTCTTGGCGGTGAAGGCATTTTCGAAGCTAAATTCTATGGCTTGGGTGCTGACGGTACAGTAGGTGCAAACAAGAACTCTGTTAAGATTATCGGTGACAACACCAACAAGTATTGCCAGGCATACTTCTCTTACGACTCTAAGAAGTCTGGTGGTTTCACTTGCTCTCACTTGCGTTTCGGTGATACTCCGATTCGTTCAACTTATTTGGTAACAACTCCGAACTTCGTTGCTTGCCACGTTCAGGCATACCTCCACATGTATGATGTAACTCGTGGTTTGCGTCCTAACGGAACATTCCTTTTGAATACTGTATGGACAGGCGAAGAATTGGCTAAGCACTTGCCAAACAAGGTGAAGAGATACTTCGCAAAGAACAACATCACTGTTTACTATATCAACGCAACACAAATCGCTCAGGAAATTGGTTTGGGTAACCGTACAAACACAATCCTTCAATCAGCATTCTTCCGTATCACAGAAGTTATTCCGGTTGACTTGGCAGTAGAACAGATGAAGAAATTCATCGTGAAGTCTTACGGCAAGAAGGGTGAAGATGTTGTGAACAAGAACTACGCTGCAGTTGACCGCGGTGGCGAATATCAAACACTTGCTGTTGATCCTGCTTGGGCAGAACTTCCAGATGATGTAGTTGAAGCAAACAACGATCCTGCATTCATCAACGAAATTGTTCGTCCTATCAACGCTCAGGATGGCGACCTTCTTCCGGTTTCTGCATTCAAGAACAATGCAGACGGTACATGGGAACAGGGTACAGCACGTTACGAAAAACGTGGTGTTGCTACATTCGTTCCGGAATGGGTGGTTGACAACTGTATCCAATGTAACAAGTGTGCTTATGTTTGTCCTCACGCTGCTATCCGTCCGTTCGTTTTGACTGGCGAAGAAATGGCTGCTGCTCCGTTCGGCGAAGAAAACACTTTGGCTGCAATCGGCAAGTCATTCACTGGCATGCGCTTCATCCAACAGGTAGACGTACTCGACTGTCTTGGTTGCGGTAACTGTGCTGATGTTTGTCCGGGCAAGAAGGGCGAAAAGGCTTTGGTTATGAAGCCGCTTGAAACTCAGCTTGACATTCAGAAGAACTGGGATTACTGTGTTGAAAAGGTCTCTTCTAAGCAGAACCTTGTTGACATCAAGTCAAACGTGAAGAACTCTCAGTTTGCAACTCCGTTGTTTGAGTTCTCTGGTGCTTGCTCTGGTTGTGGTGAAACTCCGTATGTGAAGTTGATTTCACAATTGTATGGTGACCGCGAAATGGTAGCAAATGCAACAGGTTGTAGCTCTATCTACTCTGGTTCAGTACCTTCAACTCCTTATACTACTAACGAAAAGGGTCACGGTCCGGCATGGGCTAACTCATTGTTCGAAGACTTCTGTGAATTCGGCTTGGGTATGACTTTGGCTCACGAAAAGATGGTTGCCCGTATCGAAGCTATCATGGCTGAAGTTGCTGCTTCTGACGCTCCTGCTGAATTCAAGGCTGCTTGTGAAGAATGGGTAGCTGCTAAGGATAATGCAGAAGGTAGCCGTGCAGCTGCTGACAAGTTGATTCCGATGATTGAAGCCGGCAAAGACAAATGCGAATTGTGCGCACGTCTTGACTTGGTAAAGAATCACCTCGTAAAACGCAGCCAGTGGATTATCGGTGGTGACGGTGCTTCTTACGATATCGGTTTCGGTGGTCTTGACCATGTAATTGCTTCTGGCAAGAACGT
>OJMG01000108.1_pt1 | contig 79022 bp, 126 predicted proteins | sample 1597141 | NCBI WGS metagenome assembly OJMG01 (sample SAMEA2452119, study PRJEB22498) | human gut metagenome | biome: human feces; feature: human gut; material: feces | place: Australia | collected 2012 | reverse complement strand
CTAGAGGATCAGTGACTTTGCCCTTTTGAGGATCAACTGGATTGCCCTGGGACATAGAGAAAACCTTGTTGGGGATATTATAACTTCAGATTTTCTCCATGTCAACTATCCTACTACTCTAACTTCTGCATAATACATGCCAGAGTTAAGAGCTTCTGAATGGCTGCCAACATAAATATCAACGCATCCACTTGGTACTCCTCTGTCTTCTACTGTATAAATCTGCCCATTGATTTCTACTTTAGTTCCAAAAGGTAAATCTGCCATGGCAACAGTTCTTCCTGATACTGGATACGCGCCAGATGCCGTTGGACTGCCAGCCCAAGAACCATTGCAGCTTGCGCATCCGCAATAGTGAGTAATTCGATATGTACCGAGACTATATCCAGAATACGATGTTGCTACTGGTGATGACTCAATTGGTTGGGATTGCAGAATGGGTTCAGAAACTAGAGGTACATCAGAAAGATATTCGTTAGACATATAGAACATCTGATCATTAATTTTTACTTTTGCCCAGTTGTTATCTGTGATTTCTAAAACCTCTACAGAAGATCCATATGGTAAAGCTCCGATTTTCTTTGTGTTAGTGGAATTTCCAACACGATAATTAAGACCGATGGTAGGTTCAACATATTTAGTCTCTGCATTAGCCAATGTTGGAGTGAGTAATACGGTTAGTAGAGTTACAGTAGTTGCTAGTTTTTTCTTAAAATTATTCAATGGTTTAGACCTCCTGACTTTCATATACTTGTACTTCTTTAGCAAGCTCTGCTGCCATTTCACCCTCATAAGAGAATGCTACTGGCTTATTCAAGGCAAGGCTAAAGATACCCATAATGGATTTGGCGTCAACAACATATCTTCCAGATACAAGTGTTGCATCTCCAGGATATTTGCTGACTGTCATAACAAACGCTTTTACTTTATCAACGTTGTCAAGAATGATTTGTGTTTGTAGTTTCATTGTTTTGTTCTCCTTTATATAATTTATATTTTGCAACAATAGCCACATGTGCCATTGGTACATTCGAAATATTCTTCCCATCCTGCTCCCGTGTAATCATATTTTTGGAACTGAGGAAGCATGATTGATCCGCAGCGTGGACAAGTTAACATTCTCTCGTCCACTGCTGCACATTGAGCATCCCATGCCCATATTTCTTCTCTGTATCGTAGATCATCATCCATTAGTTTTTACCTGTACTGCCAAATCCGCCACGACTCTTGCCTTCTAGTTCTTTGACAGTTTCGAAGTGAATGTCAGGCTGTTTCTTCATGATACGGAATTGGCAGATACGATCATTTTTATGAATAACTGTATCTTCCATAGCAATTGCTGGATATTTCCAAATATCGTTTGCTCCGCAATAGGAGTTGTCTACAATTCCAATTGAATTACATTGCATAATTTTAAAGTTCTTATATGTACTACTTCTAGGTGCAATATGAGCTTCATACCCGTCAGGAAGCTTCATTCCTACACCAAGAGAAATAAGTCTAAATTCACCTTTTTTGAGATGTACGTCTTCTGCAACTCTTAGGTCAATCCAATCACCATTTTGAATAGGTGCGATTGGTTCAATATCTGCAAAGTATTTAATTTTAATTGTTTCTGTATCCATAGAATTATTCTCCTCTTCTTTTATTTTCTTTAAGACTTTTTTGTTCACCATAGTTTTTATGATACGATTAATTTTTCTATCAATCTCTTTTACGATCTTGTTATTACCATATTCTCTGTTGTAATAAGGAACATAAAGCTGATTATGGTCTGAGTCGAACACTTGATAGAATACATCCTGTTCCTCAAGATCAATATATAGACGAAACTCAATCGTATCTTTATATACATTTCTTCTATAACAGCCAAAGGAAAATCCATTTTTTCTGAGCTTACTATTGGAGAGATCCGCTACTAATTGATAATTGTTTAAGTCAAGCATATAGATACCTCCTTACTTAGATACTTGAGGAAATCATCCCATTGTTCCTCAGAATGGATAAATTCCTTACCCTTAAGCATCTTTTTACGCATCAGTTTTTTAATTGGCTCAGGCTTATATTGTTTCATTTTCTGCATACGCTCAAAGATGTAGTTGGATGTAGCACGAGATATAATAAGAAATTTATCTTTTGGGACATCTTTTACAACCTGTTTATACTGTTCAAGATCAGATTCTGGTATTTCATATTTTTGCTTTGGGAGATTCCTGGTTGAGAATGGTGAAATATCTGCTCCATATGTGGATGCCTTCAGAAGTGTTGCAATATAAGAAAGGTCTTTTGGATGAAAATGAAATTCAATTTCTTCATCATTTTCCATGATATGTTTTACTGTTCCTTCGGATAATAGTTGAGGAAAAAGTTCTTCGTATGGTATTTTATCTTCAATTTGAAGTTTATCTAACGCAATTGTTCTGAGAATGTTATAACCTCTTCCAATTGATGGAATGTATGCAACAAGGTCATTTCTGCCATAGTAATATATTTGATTACCATATTGACACTTGATATAGATATCATCTGTATCAAGATTTCCTTTATCGTCTCGTGGAAAATCATTGGTATCATGATCTAGATTCGCCATAAGACGATATGTACCTTTGTATTTCATTAGTGGACTTGGCGTAATATCACCTCCTAATATTCTTCATACAGTGTTTCGCTGCTAACTGAGATTTTATTCTTTTCAGCTTGTTTAACTGCTTTAAGAGCTTCTTTTCGATCAAAGAAAATCGTCTTGCCAATATTATCATAGCTGAAAAGATATGCTATTTTAGTACGTTTTTCCATGCCACAGAACCATCTGTTTTCTTCATCAATAGTACGAATTTTAAGATCGTATACATCGTATAAGCCTAATGTTGGCATAATTCTGGCGTAGTATAAAATGTCGTTTTTATGTAGTTGTTGTGTCATTTGTTATAGAAATTCCTCCGTTCTATCTTTCCATGTTCCATTATTTTGTTTTTCCCAGATTTTTTGATTTTTGCTTCCGCGAAATGCGATAGAGAGATCTTTTTGATCTTTTAGAAATTTACCATCAACCACATAATCAAGATATTTTAGAATTGGATAATTAGAGATGTCGTCAAAAGAGTACCCTGTCCATAACCAAATTTGTTTGTCTGGATAAATATTTTTACACTTTTTTACTAATGCTGTGATATCATCTACATTTTGTTGACAAAGTGGTTCACCGCCAAGAATACTGATACGTTTAATATATTCTCTTCCTGCCAATGAAAGAAAATGTTCGATTTGTTTTTCACCAAACTCTTTTCCGCCAGAAAAATCCCAAGCTATAGAATTAAAGCATCCTTCGCAATGGGGTGATGGACACCCCTGTGCGAAAAATGAAATTCCAACTTGTTTACCATTTACAACATCACAATCTAAAACTTCTGCATAATTCATAAGTTAAAGCTCCTTTTTTGTACCTGAATGTTTAGTTCTTAACTCTACTTCTTGCTGTTTCCCGATATTGAATGCAGTCTTGTAGTCTCCTGTGAGATAGCCTGTTACTCTTCTTAATCTTCGAATATTTGTACAACCGCATACAGGGCATTCATTTCCAATTTCTCCTGTATGCCCGCAGTTTGTACACATATCATTTGGAACATTAACTGCAAAATACGGAATATCATGATCCATTGCGTAATTTACGATATCTTCCAATGCTTCAAGATTATGGTCTACTGTAGATTCGAGTTCGACATATGTAATACAACCTGCAGAGCTGTATCCTGTTAATTGAGATTCAATATCAATTTTCTCAAATGGATTTACTTTTTCCCATACTGGAACATGCATTGAATTTGTAAAGAACTCTTTATCAGAAACATTTTTAATAACACCATATCTGTCTTTAAACTTTATTAATGCGGTGTGACATAAATTTTCTGATGGAGAGAAATATACTCCAAAATTAAGCTTATATTGCTGTTTAAATTCATTGCATCTCGTTTTAAATAGCGATTCAATTCTTTTCGCAAGTTCCATGCCTCTACTTGTAGTCTGATTGCGACCGATTAAAATTTGAAGTGCTTCAGCAAGTCCTAATTGTCCGACTGCTAAAGTTCCATGTTTTAATGCTGATCGAATACCTTCTTCTGGAATATAACCTTCCATTACGCCATTTTCGTACATAAATTTAGCAGAATCTGGTGATTGTGAACAAATCCATTCAAATCTTTCAAGTAGCATATCTTTTGCTTCATGAATTTTTCTATCAAGAATACTCATAAATTCTTCTACTACAATTTCATTTTTACACCAATCATATTTTGATACAGTAATAAAATTTTTAGATTCTTCTGGAATCTTATCCCATACTAAATCAATTGCTTCCATTGCTAGTGTTGGCAAAATAATTGTTACAGGACAAATATTTCCTCTTCCATCTTTAGTTTGCCCCATTCCATTAATGTCCCATCCATTAGCAGTACGACATCCCATTGTTGAAAAATATGTTTTTGGATCATTTACATCATATCCAGCGTTACCAGACCAATCAACATTAGCATAGTTTGGATATAAACGCTTTGCTGTCGATTTAAGTGCAAGTTGGAATAAATCATAATTAGGATCGCCTGGTTTACGGTTTACACCTTTCATACATTGAAAAATCCCACATGGGAAAATAGACGTCTTATGTAACTTACCAATTCCTTTGATAGACACATCGAGAATAGCTTTTGTCACCATACGTCCTTCAGGCTCAGTACATGTTCCGTAATTAATTGACGTAAATGGTAACTGATTTCCTGATCTACTTTGTAATGTATTTAAATTATGATACATACCTTCTGCTGCCTGATAAACTTCTTTCTTGGTCATGTCAAGAGCGTATGTATATGCTTTATTATTTTCTTTCCACCAGCTTGAATCAATAGATTGTTCTTCTGTAAAGCATTCAGGGTCATTAATAATATCATAGACATATTGTTGAATATACTGCTCATCTTTTGCTTCAACGTATCTAAGGCCATCTACATAATGTTTATAAAAACTTTTCCTTACGTATGGAACCATTGTCCAATCTAAATGAGTAGATGATACTCCTCCAAACTCTTGTAGACTTTGTAGCTGAAAAATAACAGCCAAAAGTTGAAATGCCGTATTAATTGATTGCGCTGGTCTTACATCTGTTTGGCGAGTATTAAATCCATTTTTTAATAATTTATCAAACGGAATACTTAAACAGTTGTGCATTCCAGTTGCATAAGAATTTAAATCGTGGATATAAACCTCATTATTTAAATGATTTTCTCGTGCCATCTTGGACATACAATTGTCTAGTGCATATTTCTTTAACACAACATCGCTGGCTTCCCCAACTCTTCCACCAAAAGATTTTTCGTCGATATTGGCATTTTGGTTTTGGACGTTTGTTGCCATAAGTTTTTCCGTGATATCTTTCATTAATTGTGTTTTATTCTCACGGATTCTTGTACGGTCATTTCGATATAAAATGAAAGCTTTTGCTACATCTTTTCGACGACTCTGCATAAGTTTTTCTTCAACCATATCCTGAATTTCTTCTACAGAAAGTTCTTCTTTTTCTTGATTGGCAATATACGAAGCGATATCAGAAGATTTGTTTTTGGATTCTTGTGTAATTTCACCATCAACTTCTTCAAATGCTTTTAATACTGCATTTTTGATCTTATCTCTATCAAAAACAACACTTCGCCCATCACGTTTTATTACCTTCATTCCTTAGACTCCTCCTCTTCTTTCGCGTATCTACAATGAATACCATCACAGTCTTGTGCTGATTGTTCATCCGCCATTTTTGATACTATGCATAATGATGTGACAAAAATTCCAACACCACTGCCTATCACCATTCCGATAAGAAAACTTAATACATTCATAACAAATTTCTCCTTTAGCGCTTGATATATCCTTGACCACCATCTCTGCATTTAATACAGATATGGCTACAAGGCGATTCACTGTAATTTGATTGTCTTGTTACAGCTTCAATGATATATTCTCTGTCTTGTCCTTCGATTTCTACAGTAATAAAATCATCTCCCATTTGTTTTAGTGTACGGCATAGCTCGCCGCTTGTTCCAATATACAATGTCTAATTTTCTTCCTTTCATAATAATAAATGTGCAATATCCGTCCAATTCATTAACCTCTTTCCAGTCCAATCTTTGTTCCAACTATAAATATCTCCGAAACAATATTTTTCTTGAGCATTGCTTGTTTCTAACATGTGTATTGAATCATCAATAAGAATGCCATCGCTCATATCTATATGTGATTTATCTTTGTATTTTTTCATATTTACACCAATAAATTCACAGTTAAAAAGATACCGATTAATCCATTCTTTTTTCTGTTTAAGATTAGGTGAATAACCCATACTGACAATTTTTACGTTATAAACTTCACCAAGTTCATCAATAATTTCATGTGCATCTGGCATAAATTCCAGCCTATAAAAGAATCGTGGTGTGTTAAAGTATGTATTAATGTATTCCTTAGATGTACAGGTTAATTCTTTAAAATCATATGAATCAATCTCCCACCAATTAACATGATGGAATTTCTTATAATATTCAAAGTCTTCGTTGTATAGGGATACAATCGTTTTGATCGTGTCCACTAGCGTATTATCGAAGTCAATATAGATCGTTTTAATATCTGGTCTATACATTGCTTTTATTCCAATCCTTTCGAATAATGTTTATCATTTTTTCTACAGAAGTTTCCAATGACTTGTCATTGAGAATACGATAATCAATTAGATTAGATTTTTCAAAATTGCTAAACGAATCATTTTCCGCAGCATAGTTCTGTTTCCATGAATCATAGTCACCACGTTTCTTTGCACGTTCTTCTGCAGTTGTATATTGGGTTGTAATATAGATAGATACTAGACGGACATCTATATTTCTTGTTTTGAGTTTAAGTGTATATAATCCGACTGGATCAATGATATAGAAATTAGAATTTAAGATTTGCTCTTTTGTTGCAAAACTGCAATATCCAACTCGATCTGTATATGCCACCATGTTTGGTTTATATTTTTCAACGTCGTCAGGTGAAATAAAAATATGATCTGAATTATCAACTGTTTCGCCTGGTCGCATTGATCTGGTTGTATAAGATTTAAGAACCGTCATATTTAATTTCTTAGCAGTTTCTTTGGTAATAGAGGATTTGCCAGAAGAAGTTCTGCCAAGGATACAATATAGTGTGTGCAAAAGAAATCACTCCTCTCCATGTAAACTGTAGAAGTATTCGTTATATAAATCATATCTTTTCTGAATATTTAGCCAATCCATTTCTTTGTTGTTCTCTCTGAGCCATTTCTGAAAACGGGCAAAGAATCCACACTGTGTAAATTCAGGGCATCCTGCTCTATAAATACAATTTGGAACAAGAATATTTGATTCGAGTGGATGATTTTTATGTAATTCAATCTTAAAATCTTCCGCCAATTCTTTTGCTTCATCAGTTGCTGCTCCACATAATCTTTTTCTCCAAGAATCAATAACATTTTGCATATTTGCATATCCATCAAAATTAACAGGCGCATCTTGTGGTTTTCCTGATCTTGGAATATCATCTTTTAATCTATCATCTCGTTGAGTACTAATAAATTTTTCAAACTTATGTCTGCTCCATTCTGTACTAACCCAATATGGAATTTTTTTCCACGACCAATCAAATTCAAGTAATCTAATTGGCGAATGTTCAGACACAAGTAGTTTACTCTTCCATTTTTCTGTGGCATCTTTGTCAGTAAACTCTTTGTTATCTGTAGTTCTGCAATGATTTTTCACTCGTTTCCAGTCATCATTAATCCAATTAAAAATTGTTATTCCCATTTTTATACCTCCCATAATGTCATATCATTTTTAAAATTCTCAAGAACTTTTTCATCATCTGTTAAAATCTCTACATACGCAGGTGCGTCAATCGCAACGCTTAGTACGCCCATCAGAGATTTAGCATCAAGAACAAGTCTTCCGTGAATATAATTGATATCCCAATCTTTATATTCTCCACATTTAGCTACGAATAAACTTGCATTGTTTACTGTTTTAAGACAGATTTTAATTTTTCGATCATTCATATTTTTCACCTTCTTTCTTAGCTGATGTATTCTAGGAATTCATCTTCACTTATAATTTTTACACCAAGGCTCTTTGCTTTCGTATTTTTACTTGACGTAGAATTAACATCATTATTGATCAATGCAGTAACCTTCTTCGAAATCGATCCAGATACTTTTCCACCTAGAGATTCAATCTTCTCTTTGAGTGCATCTCGATTCTCGAAATGTTTCAAACTACCGGTAACAACAAATGTTTGTCCCGTCAAATCTTTTCCGCTACTTGTTTTGAGAGATACTTTCTTTGGCGTTTCGAATGTAAATTCTTTACCAAGTTCCCACACGTTACTACATTCTCTATTGAAATATTCATCAAGTGAATTAATAATAGAATCTCCAATGCCAGGAATATGAGAAAAGAATTTTGCACCTGGATGCGTCATATCTCGTACAAAACTTTCGAATTGATAATCTTCCGCCTCGGCAATAACTTTACTTGCTGTTTTGCCAACAAGAGGAATAGAAAGCGCATAAATAAAACGATCAAACGTTGTATTTCTACTTTTTTCAATTGAATTAAATAGTTTGGAAACTGATTTCGAACCGAAACCATCAAGCGTTTTCATTTGTTTTTCGTACTTAGTGAGATAATAGATGTCTTGGATAGATTTTAACCATCCTAAAGAAATGAATTTTTGAATTGTTGCTTCAGATAAACCATCAATGTTTAGAGCATTTCTACTAACTGCATGAGTTAGTTTGCCAAGTAATTTGCCCTTACATTCAGGGTTTGTACACCATAGAACTTCTGAATCGTTTTCTTTAATGATTTTAGTTGGTTCGCCGCATACTGGACATTTATCAGGAATATGAATAAAAGATTTTTCCATATCCTTTTCAAATCCATCTGAAATAAACTCTTCTGCCCAACGCAATTGGGGAATTATAAGATTGGCTTTAAATACGCCAATTCTTTGTCCTCTGAATGGACGAGGCATTAGTTCTCGCATGACAGAAATATTATGTAAAGAAGCTCTCTCTACAGTACTCCCTTCAGTTTCCACAGGTTCAAATACTGCAGTCGGTGTTAGAATACCCGTCTTACCCATTGTGAATTCGATATCTTTCAATGTAGTTTCTACGGAATCGTTTTTTACTTTAAATGCGATACCATTCCTGTTGTGATGTTCTGTACTACCAAGAGACTTACCGTATTCTACATCTTCAAATTTAAATACAACCCCATCTTGTGGAAGGTGCTTTTCTGCAGCAAGACTAATAAAATTATCAATTTTACATTGTAGCTCTTCATTTTGATAATACTTTAAACCTAATACTTCACACGGAACAATACTAAACCCTAGCTTCCCTGCTTCAAGTAATCTGAAATAAAAACTATCATGTGCTTCATAATCGTTATTGCTAATTGCTAGAATAGGATCAACTTCTTCTACCACTTCCCAGGCATACCAACTTAGTTTTCTGTCTTTGACGACCGATGTATCCAAACTTGAAAGTGTTCCTGCAGTAAGATTACGGCTATTTTTATATTCTCCGTTTTTATTGATCTCTTCAAAGTCATCAAGCTTGATTAAAGCTTCACCATCGATAACATATTTGCCCTTTTTATTAATACGTAGTGGAACATTCATAAACTGTTTTACATGCTGTAAAATATCATTTCCTTCTGTACCATTGCCACGAGATTCCGCCCCGATTAATTCACCATCTTGGTAAATCAATCTACAACTAATACCATCAAGTTTAATAGAAGCTACAATATCGTGTCCTGCTGCAAATTTTTTGATTTCTTCTACAGAGTGGCATTTGTCAAGACTTAACATAGGAGTCTCATGTTTTACTTTGATAAGTGATTTTAGTACTGCTCCACCAACTCTATTGACTGGGCTGTTCGGAAATACTGTATTTGCTTCTTCTTCCAATTGCTTTAATTCAAGTAACTTTGAATCAAATTCGGCGTCACTCATAAGTGTTGTTCCTGATCCATAATAAGAATCTGATGCCCTATTCAGATCATGAATCAGTTCTTTCATTCGTTTGATCTTATCCATTTACCGATTTCTCCCCACACATTTCTTTTAAATATTCAAGCAATTCATTGTCTTCCAGATAATAAATATCAATATGTTTACATCCATCCAGCCATTTTTTAAAAATATCCCAAAATTGACCAATTCTCCAATCTGGTCTATATGTCATGTGTAATCTTGTTACTTCATTATAAAAATTATATAATCTATTTGGATCTCTCATATTTTCTTTCCTCTCGACTATTCTGTGATTTCTACAAATGTATTTGTTTCTGGTTCATACTTATATGGAAGACCATTTGGCGCAAAATATGGTGATGGTGTTGTTGAAGCTCGACCATATCCAATTGATCCGTTCCAAAAATACACGATTTTTGTTGTACTATCATAATATAAATATCCACCAATGTTAATTAAATTATCGGTTCCAAGAGATTTTACTGTTACAGTATCGTTCGTTTTTACATTTGCTTGTGCTGATTCTACTCTACATCCTGAAAATGATAGTAAAATACTGACACACAAAAATATTAGTAATTTGTTTTTCATAGATTTTACCTCTTATAAAAACTGCTTTTTAACATACCTTCTTTAATTAATTCATAAACAATATCAAGATAATCTCTTTTATCGCTATATCTGCAATTGGCATTTTTATGAATTCTTTGATCGTCCTTTATCCAATCATTTACTCCAAAATATATATTACTAACAAATAACATCTTAGACCCTCGTGCTACACAAAGATAATAACACTCTGTATCTTTTGGCATTCCTTTACATTTTTTAAATCCGAATTTTTCAAATTCTTTTGCTGGTACTGTCGGAATTAGCATCATCTATTACCTTTCTTGTAAATTTATATTCTTCACCAAATTGATCAGTTGATTTACAATTCCATCGTCCTAAATTAAACAACTGCTCTTTGTACCCATAACGTTTAAGCCATTTTTTATTAATTCTATTCTTATGATGTTTTCTTGCTTGGATTTTCTTGACATACAAAATATTAACTTGATCTGGCGTCTTAGAAAGATCAGCGCTAAGAATTGCTGGATTGATCTTTGATATATTTGCTGAAAACGAAAGAGTTCTTTCATCTTTTGTAATGATTGGTTTATACCTTATATAATCATGACATTGTTCGACTGTATTTCGTGTCATATTAATCTCTTGTATGTCATTAAAGAAACATATTTTTTCTTTGATTTTGGGTCTACCATGGTAATCCCACCACATACACGCTCATTCATGCAATAATTAATATTCATTATTCTCTCCGTCATCTTCTGGTGGAGCAAGCTCCAAACCTAAGATTTGTCCTACTTCATATGCAGCATACGATGTGCCACAAGATTCTCCATCAAAGAAACAATCATAATAATTTCCTTCTGAACGCTGTGGTGTAAATCCACATGCATATGGATCATAGTTTTTATTGACCCATTCTTTTAATTTTTCAATAATTTCTTCCATAGTCGATTCTTCCTTGTATTACCTTATTTTGATTATAATAGTAAAGATAAATGAAACCAAAATTTCATAATTAGAAGCACGTTCATTTCCGTACTTCATGAGAGCATCCTTGTCCCTGACTGCGTGAGGGTTGCGGTTTGTTCCTGAGTATTATATTCTGAATGCACAGGTTCAACTCATACACTCATAGGTTGACTGAAGTGTTATCAACAGCCTTCACCTTTACCTTTTCACCATCTCAGGCTTTCAGTTCTTTTCACCGCATTAGTGGTTCATTAGTTTGATCAAGACTAATGTATTTTATTACTTATTGCTGTTATATTTACACAATTTACAAAATTCATGTTGACCGCATTCAAACTTGCAACAAAATTTGTATGGTGCGTCTTTCATACAGTTTTTACACTTATTATCACATTTCATATTTCTCATTCTCTTATTCTCTTATCTCAAATAATTTTTCTACTGCTTTTACACGCTTGTTATTATCAATTGTTCTTTCTACTTCTTGTTTCCAAATACAATCCCATCCTAAAGGTGCTTTATGTTCACTAACCAGAACAATATTCTTTTCGCTCATTTTTTCAGCCCAATTCCAAAATCTATCATAATCAAAGTTTTTGCTTGTACCATATTGTTTTACTCCGTAATATGGAATATCACAGTACAACAGACAATCAATTTTATCGGAATACAATTCTTCATAATCTCCGCATTGGAATTGAATGTTTTTTAATTGTGGAATTTGCTCTAATAAATTTCTTCTTGCTTCATCATAATAATTTCTTTCAGTTCCGGCTTTTGTATGCACAATACCAGAGTATCCGCCATCGAAGAAACGTCCATTGTAGCTTGCAAGAAAACCAATAGCTCCAATATACCAATATGGATAGGTAGTTAAACCTTTATTAAAACATTCTCTTACATTTGAATAGTGTTCTTTTGTAATAAACTCTGGAAGTATTTGAATCTGATTTAGATTCTTGAACATTTCTATAAGATATTTATGATTATCAGATGCAATCTTTGTATCACATTGAATCTTATCAATAATATTACATCCACCACAGAACGGTTCTATGTACGTTTTTATATCATAATCTTTTATTCTCTGTTGAATAATCGGAATTATATATTTCGATATTCGAGATTTTGATCCCATATATTTCAATAGTAACTACTAAGAGTAAAGAATTCTTTAATGTGCGCACAAATCTCATACTCCTTTCTTTAATTTTATGTTGCACTTGCTAACATATTTTGATTTATATATCGTTCATAAACTCTTTTTTGACCAACTTTAAAAATGTCTTCATCTTTTTCAATACAAATATAATTTCTATCAGTGTTTATCGCTGCAATTGCTGTGGTCATACTTCCTGCACATGAATCTAAAATAAGATCTCCAGTATTGGTATATGTTTTGATTAGCTCTTCAATCAAAGCAACTGGTTTTTGCGTACTATGACATGCCGATTTCTGAGTATCTTTTGCAAAAGTCCATATGGATTTCGGATACCTTTTAGTAGAATCATAATCAGTCCAGCCACTCTCACCATAATTTGTAGTATCTTTGGCAGTTACATGATGCGATGCTTTACTCACTTTTCTTTTATGCCCATCTGTCATTTGTGGATTGTAAGTTGGAAGTTTTTTATAGAAAATACAGATATCCTCATGAGAACGTAGAGGCATTCTTTTAGCATTTAGAAATCCTGTCGGTTGTGTCTTCTCCCAAATAAGATTATATTTCCAAAGCTTTTTATTACTTTCCATTAAATCTGCTGTGAACATCCCATTAGCAAATAAGATAATTGCGCCATTGTCTTTAATAATTCTTTCATAATGATCCCACAGATCATCAAATGGAATAACTGAGTCCCATTTATTTCTTGCTGTTTGCCCATATGGAAGATCTGTTATAATTGCATCTATTGACTTATCATCAATAAACTGCATTTTATGTAGACAATCATCGTTGTATAGTTTATTAATTTCTATCATTTTTTATTGGAGCAAATCATGATTTATGCTGCAGCAAATCTCATACTCCTTGTTTTAATCTAATGAAAATTCAAATTCATCAGCTTTAAATATTATTAGCTGTTTGTAGTGGTATATTTACAACTACAGGATGTGAACCTGCACCCACTATCCCATTCATAAATATGTTTGGGAATACTTTTTTCATTATTTGATAGCTTCCATTTACGTCTGCATTAATATATTCTCCTTTATTACTTTGAAACAATCCTCTGTAAACTCTTCTGCTTTTATCATAGTTGTTTTTAATTGGCTTTTCATCATCAAGAAAAGACGTTCCACTTGTGTAACTTTCATCTGTCTTGATAAATTTTATTCTTGCATTTTCACATTTATATTCAAGCCTCTGTATAATACTCAAATATGGAATAGATACAAATTTTTGGTTTACACTTTTACCCATGTTGGTTTCTTGTTTCCATCCAGAGTTATAACCACAAACAAGCGTGTCAATATTATTGTTCTTACAAAAATCTATTACCATCTTCGTTGCTTTTTGAATATAATCATTTACTTTGTTATTTCTTTTGGTTGTAAATCTTTGCATTTCGTTAGACCAATCATTATCATTTCTTAATTTTAAATTTGATCTCATTTCTGAAATTTTCTTATTATAATATTGATTAAATGATTTTAATGGCTTACCATTTATTACTATTGGATTTACGCCACAGTTCGTTGTTATAGTCATTAAGTTGTCTACGCCCAAATCAATTGCAGCAATTCTTTCAGAAATTATATTCTCTGTGTCAGAAACATCTATCTCATAGACGACTTCCATAATGTACTCATTATTTTTTGGAACAAAACGTATCTGTATTAGTTTTGATGTATTTGGAATCTTTGTTCGAAAGACATTGTTCATGATTTTAAGAGGTTTCCACGAAAAATAGATATATTCGTCTATGATTCTAAATTTTATATTGTCAATACCTAATTCAAATCTTCCGTTTTCTTTGGAAAGATATTTTGGTAGTTTAGGTCTGCCAAGATATTTAGATGGATTTTTAGAATAATCTTTTATTGATTTAAAAAATGATTTCCAATTTTTATCTAGTTTCCTTAATGTTGCTTGTCCAACGTTACTTCCAATGTTTTTATAAGAATCTGAATCTTTACATAAACGAAATAATTCATTGTATGTAATCCAATGAGCATTTTCTATTAGCCCTTGTTCCTTTTGTTTTGAAGTTTTTATAAACTCCTGTCGGATAATATAATTCCCATAGTTATATAAATTTTTTGATTTCCAACATAATTCGTCTATGATTGGATAAAATTTATTATTCTTTTTCATTCTATGTTGTTCTACTCTACTTGCTTTCATTATGTCTCCTCAAATTAACACGGTTATAAATCTTCTCCTATCTGAGACACATACCACGCTTAGGTTTTTTACCATACAAATTAGCACGGTTATAAATCGTCAAATTCTGTAATTTGTGGTATTTTTGAAGTTTAAATTCAACTGACGAAACCCACGCCAACTATCTAATTGATTTTTCTTTTAGAATACTTGTGTAGAATGCAATAGCATTCTACTTGTAATTTCATAATCAGATGCTTGCAACCATCTAATATATTATTCTCTTGTCCAATTGGAAATTTTTGAGCAGAAACGCTCTAAGAATTTATTTTGTTTTTATCCTTTACAGGCAAAAGCCATTTTAATCCCGAAAAAGGAATGTGATATAACTCACCTTTGTCTTCGTTGTATAAATCAATATTACCAGAATTATAATTTAATAATATTCCAACAATATTTTCTTCACATCCTTTGTAAACTTCGAAAGTAACTTCGTACTTTTTGTTTAAGGCGTTTGCGAAGTAATTATATTTTTGAAATTTCATTTGTGCTATATTTCCTCTTTATTTAAACCCAAGTTTTTTAATGATATAAAATCAATCTCTTTATGTGGCCAAGCTTTAATTAGTTTTTCATTAACATGTTTGCAGCCATCACATTTCCATTTCCATACAAGATCTTTCTCAGGATGACCAAAACTGATATAAATATCGTCATATTCTTTTCCACAATATTCACATTTTAAATATGTAATAATCTGACTCACACGCTTATTCCCCTTTTGCTTTAGTCATATTATGAATCATTTCTAATGCACTTCTAGAATCTTCACCAATATCATTTTGATAAGCAGCATTCTCAATTAATGTTTCAACACATTGTTTTGTAACATAGACAAGATTATAATTATTAATCCTACGCACTGTATCTACATCTTTATCTCCGTATGGCATCGTATAACCAATCAGACGAGATAATACTTCGCAAATAACTTCTTTATCCATTTATTTCTCCTACAAATATATTTTTATCTCCCAAATGAAGATCTTTACAATCAACAAAATTTTTAGAAGGATCGATCAATCCTGCCAGTGTATACTGCTCCCAACCCTTTTCCATAGTTTTGTATACGATATCGAAAAATACCGGATTGCAAATAATACGTTTTTTCCTCTGCATTTTTCTTTTCTTGCCACATCGCTTAAGAGAAAACCCAAGTCTTTTTAATGTATTATTATTGAAAATATATAAGAGCTGATCATCCGAAAATTCTTCGCTGTCATATAGTTCTTTTGTTAATTTATTTTGATAAAAATGCCGTTTGATATAATCATGTTTGGAGAGATTATCGCGTGGAAGAATCTTTAGTTGTTGAAATTCTGTAAATTTATTTATAGCTATTTACCTCCAGTTGAAAAACATATTTCATGCTATTTGCTCATATACAAACTACCATCAGCCTTTAATCTTGGAGTTATTGCAGTACCAATCCCTTTCTGATAAAGTTCACCAGACACGACAATATAATTTACTCCTGTCTCTTCGTCTACAAGCTGATAAGTTTCCATCTTTCCATTCTGATTCTCAAACCATATTTTTAATGGTTTATCTTGTTTTGCTTCGACAGAAGTTCCACATGCCCCAAAAATAAATCCACATACAAGAAATCCTGCTGCAAATAAAATTCTTTTCAAATTTCTTTTCATTCTTACCTCATTTCTACATCGCCAAATTGCATTGTATTATCACAAAAAGTTTTCATTCCACAATACGTTCCGCACAAACCATTTGATTGAACACCTGTTAATCCGTCACAAGAAAGTCCTATTATGTTTACTAATTCGCCAATTGTATCTTCATTCATAAACAAATATGGTTTATATCCGTTCTCAAGTTTATAAGTGTGAATCTTTTCATTTAGTTTCATAAAATCTAATTTTTTAGTTGTAATTGTAAATTTATCTGGTTTCATAGTTTTACTCACCTCGTTTCTGTTTTTACAAAAAATAAACGAATGATACCAAATAATGCAAAACTTGATCAGTTACATATGATATTTTTTGATATCTCGCCTTTAGCGGATCAATAATACAGTGTGTCAAAAAAACAACTCCAAGCTGCCAGGTTAATCCAAAGGCAAGGTAAAATGGTAAACAATACAACGCACAATGTACGAACAAATGATACCAATTACTTCCTTTGGTCTTTGCAATAAAATCATTTTGTAAAACATAATCACCAACCAAGTGACAAAATACTAACAAAATTAATTTATTCATATATATTTATTCTCCTTAAATTCTCTAAATGAAAGAGTGATTTCAACGCTTTCTAATATCTGCCGACGGAGTTCTCTTAGCAATATTTTTTGCAACACGTTCCTCAAGAACATAATCTGTAATTGGTTTCAACAGGTCACACATGTCTACATTGCACTCAGATCTATATTTACTACAAAACCAATCGCTACCACATTCCGTTCTTGACAAAGGACATTCACTTACACATCTAGACATTTCATCTATAATAAGTTTCATGATTCATCACCTCTAATCTTTCTCTCCAAAATATATCCATACTCATTAATCACTTCTTTTAATAGTCTTTCACTCTCTTTTCGTGCTTTAATACTATTAATAACTGATAATTTATTCTCCAACCCATACAGGTTCTTCATTTCTATTTCTGTGTCATTAAAATCAAGTTGGAGATTTAAGATTTTATTTGCGATAGATTTCAGATTGTCATTATATTTGTTGATAGCAATTGTTAGTTCTTTTGAATATTCCATTATTAATACCTCACAAAATCTGGGTCGTACTCAAATGCAAAGCAACATCCATCACTTATATTTACAAGTTCACCAATATCTAAAGAACATATTGCTTTTCCTGTAGTTTCTTCATTACATTCGCAATACCAACACCATTTACAAGTATATCTGTCCTCTGGTATATTCTCCATTACTTCCAAATCCTTTCATATTCATCAATCCAATTCTGTGAAGAAAAAGTATTATGTCTGCGAATTTCACTTTGTATTTCTTTCCACAGAATACAATAATCTTTCATAATTTTATTTCTTACAAAAGCAGCATATCTATTACTTTCTGAACGTATATCGTTACAATACAAAAATGCTTCTGTTGGATCATATCTGCTTCTCACATCAGTTAATGATCTATCATATTTTTCCGTCATTCCCATATATAGACAAGCTAATCTGTATTGTAAATTAAAACTAGGCATTACTTAACTTCCTCCCACATATAGGGCAATAATTTATTTTTAATGACTTACTTCTCCATTTTTCTGGGATAAAGCCGTCAGGTCTTTCAATATCAAGTCTGTATTCAAATTCCCCATTTAAAGAACTACCCTCGTACATATTTATTTCTTTTAGCTTTGGTTCTGCCATAAAGTCACTACAGAATTCACATGTACCAATATCAAATTGGTACGTACCATCTACAGAACTTCCATACATAAACTCATCACATTGTTCACCTGGTCTTGGACAGTTTGTATTTTCCGCATTCATTTTCTTACCTTCTTTAAAATTATTTTCAAAAATTATATTTATATAATCTGTAATAAAATCAATTATTCGCATTAATAGATAAACTTCCCAACATATACAGTCGTTCATGATAACATCTGCTGGCGTTGAAAATCTTACCCCGTCACCATGTTTACTTGCCCACTCCAGAGTCCCATTCTTATAATGAAATTCAATCGTTGCTATTGTACCAATTACATGTATTACAAAAAATATAATTAATAGTTTGTCCAATTTATTCTCCTTATGAAACTCACATTTCGTTAAATCTTTTAAATTTATCATTTATATCAAATACTTTTGTTGTTTCCAGTTTCTCCAATACTCCATTCTTAACGATAGCTTTAAAATGCTGCCATGTTTTACAGTGAGGACATTGAGTATCCAAAGTAACACGCATCCAAGATCCATAATCGTATTCTCCATCTGCTACCGGAATTCTATCGCCAACGGTATAATACTTTAATAAGCAATCTCCCCATTTGATTTGGTCGTCTGCAATAAACGTTTCTCTGCAATTCAAACATTTTACTTCGCCTTGAATATTGTCATACATTCCCATTAGTTATCACCTACTCTCTTGAAATTTCTTTTATCAGTAAGAAATTTCCAACATAAATAATCTTTCTTTCTCGTTCTTATATAAGTTTGTTTCGTAGTCATCTTTTAACAAAATTTCTTCGTCTAGTTCTTCTTTTAAATCGATTAAGTCATTAAGGCAACTAATCTCTATGGTTAATCTGTCGATTTTTCTATTTTTATACGGATAATCAATTACTGGCTTGTACTTTTCTAAAATCGGATATTTTTTAAGAACTACTCCACCATAATTTGCTAAATCTTCTACTGTAAATCTCATTTTTTACCTCACTTTGAAACGGACGTTTCATTAACTTTTTACTCTACAAATACGCTCATATTTGGCGTAAATTTTTCCGTTTTGTTCGTTAGAATACTTTTTTACAAACTCTTTCATTTTCTCGTTAATATCTTCCTTATTTACGTCAATTTCATAAGCATATATACATGTTTCGTCATCGCACACTTCTTTCATAATCTTAATAAGATCTACAATTTCAGTCTCTATTTCTTTCTTCTTGTAGTCTTTGAGAACTTCAATTACTTTGTCAGGATGTTCTCTCATGAATTTTCTGCAAGCAAATCCTGTTTCATTGTTTTCTTCGTCCAATTTACACTTCTCGCAAACCAGAGATCCGCACATCTTACTATACAAAATGATTGCTTCTTCTGCTGTCAATTCATCCTCTGCCAATCCTTCAAACATTTCATCTGTCCAGCAGAAAGCATCTTCTTTAATTTCATAGTAATCATCATGAACGAATGTAATTGTTGCAATATTTTTCTTTATCATCTCATCAGTTACGGAGTAACCGTCATACAGCTCCGATAATATTAAGTCACTTCTGACTTTCACTCTATCTCCAACTTTATATTTCATCATTCTTTTTCTCCCCTTTGTTATCTTACGTTTTTTCATTTTCCAACAGTTCAGGATTATCATAGATATTGCCAATGACTTCCCAATCCTCACTTACCCAGCATTCCATCAACTCTGTGTTTACATCAGATATTCCTACAACACAAGACAATGGATTTTTATGCATGTAAGTCATAAAAGAACAATTCGCAAAAATAATCTCTGCGTAATAGTTATATTCTCCGTCACGACAGAACGGATATTGAAATCCTCTTAATATATCTCCCTCGAAGATTTTCTTATTATTCTTATCTGTTAATCCTGTGTACTGGCAAACTGTATTCGGGTCAACATCACAAAACCCAATGCCTTTGATATCCCATTCGTCACAAGCCGTTCCTTTGTATTCGTCAATCACCAAACCACCGACAAAAACGTGCTTATGTTTTTGATAACCATCGTCAAACAAATATCCATCTACCCATTCACCATTATCTATACGTTTTCCTCTGAAAAGTATTTCTCTATTCATAATCTTCTACTATCTCCATTTTTTTAGATCCTCGATAAATCAAGATTCATTAATTATCTTTCATGAATTTCTCTAGATTTAAACACACACATTTAATTAAGATACTTCATGCTTCCATATAATTAAATTTGACGATATCCATAGAATCATCCATCCCTTTTTGACTAAGTAGATCGAGAAGATTAGTTCCAAAATGATCATCTTGAATGAAAATCTGTTTTACACCATATCTGGAACACATTTCTATAATAATCTCTGCTGCAGCGTCTGTTTTAGAACACCATTTTGAATATACGATTTCAGCTTGTGGTGCAGAAACTGCAATTTGAATATCATTTTTATTCATATTAACATAAAGTGTATTATCCATATTTGTGCCAAGCTTTTTACGATTTTCAATGCGTTTCAATCTTTCGCGCTCTTTTGGCGAAAATACATCATCAATAATTGTATCTTCTAAATCTTCCAGACACTGTTTAAACCATCTTGGATCGTCACCTGCTACAGGATTATATGTTCGCAATTTCTGAATAATCTCTAATGCTTTATTTTCTAATTCTTTATTCATCTTTTAGTTTCTTCCTTTCAATTTTTCTATAATATGTGGGTATGGATTTTCACCATACATAGCTACTCACACCCTTCTGCCTAATCAGACCCAGTATCATCAGCTATTCCACTGTTTCAGATACCGACGGAATTGAACCGTTAGAGCAACCTATCTGTCATTAGCGTCTACATATTCCGCCACCACACATTATTTATTTTAATTCATAACATGAACAAAATATTCTTGGTAAATACTCGACAAACCAATCTTCTATAATTTTATCTTTCGCTTTGCATACATAGTAGTCTAGTGTATACATGTCCTTTGGCATTACAAGCACATTATATTTACAGTATTTACATCGTCTATGTCTTTTTCTATAGTCAATAATTTTCTTTTCCATAACGATATCTCATTCTTTCGTCAGTTCTCTTCCGCACCATGGGCAATAGTTGATATATTCTTTGTCATGAAAAAAATCTTCATTATAACTATCCCATATCATCGTTTCGATATCCAAATAATATTCATTAGTCAGTGGATCAATAAAAATTCGATTGTCATCAGATTCATAGTTACAATATCTGCACATTACATAATCACTTCCTTATAATTTGCAAGGACATCTGGTTCATATAAATTATTCTTTATCTTCTCTTGCTCTCCATGCTTCCAAAACTGTCAATAATCTTTGTCCTTTTTTAGTTAACCAGCATCCACCAATACTACTCCCATGTGTTGTAAAATCTTTGTCATCAAGAATATACATCATGAATTGTAACAGACCATATTGAATGTCGTTATTATAATCAAGCAAAAGATCATTTTTGTATCTATCAATAACCTCCTGATAATCAATTTTTGATATTACAAATTCGTTTCGTATATTTAGATATCTTCTTATCGTCTCATATGTAAATTCTGGATTTCCACATCCGCATAGACCTAATTCTTCGTGCATGTAAAAATCTAGCAGTGGATCGATAAGACTTTCTTCGTACCATTCTTCTCTGCATCCCTTTATGACATCGTTGTTATATGCGATATTAGATTCTGGATAATTGTCTGCAATGTATTCCGCTATTTCACTTAACTTCATATTTTTATTCTCCTACCACGCAATCTTATATTCTGTTTCGTTATACTGTGTTGAAGATGTAATTTTGTATCCTAGTTCTTTCAGGTAAGCAATTGTGGCTGATGAAATGTTAGTTTCATAAATCCAACAACTGTACTCACCCTTACGCATTGCTGCCTCGATTTCAGGCACAATAGACGCTAATTCGGCATCTATTTGCTCTTTGTATGCTTTGTCCGAGATATTTCTTGCTTCTTGTGCTGTAAACATATATTCTCCATTCCTACATTAAATTTAGCCATGTCTGTCGGCTTTTACTTTTATTATTGTCCATACAGATTTTAAAAGCCATCGGTTCTGAAAGTAGCAAACATCTTTTCTTTGCTCTTGTAATAGCTGTATATAAAAGACAAGTGTCAAGCAAAGTATAATGTGTCATGTCTGTGATAATAATAACAGATTGGATTGACTGCCCTTGTACTTTATGCACTGTCATCGCATATGCTAAATCTAACTGTTCGAGTTCACTTTTTTCATACTGTACTTTTTTTGTTTTTCCATTCATTTTAAATTCAACTTCAAAAGATATATTCTTATTATTTTCTTCTGAAGTGAAAATGTCTGTTATATATCCAATCTCACCATTAAATACATTTTTGTCGTAATTGTTATCTGTCTGCATCACTTTTGAGCCAACATAAAATACTTTATCTCCGTATTTCATACATTTTTGTGTTTTATCTGCGATTAAATCCACAATTTTTTTATTAATTTCGTTTGCACTGTTTTCACATTTTTCTCGTCTTGGTGTAATAATCACTACATTATCTACTCCGTCATTTTCAGCAACTTTCATATACGTTTTAATTGCAATGGACGTTAATGTGTCCCTTGTATCTCTAAACATATACGTCATATCCTGGAGTTGACCATTAATGATCTTTAATTCAGGTTGTTTGATTGGAAAGATTCCATCTCTAATTTTATTTGCATCCATAAGAATTCCTGACTTTTCTGCCTGTCTCAATACCTTCGTTAATTTAAAAATCGAAAACTTATTATTTTTATCTAATAAATCACCAAAAATATTTCCATATCCAATCGGTGGCAACTGGCGATTATCTCCGCACATGATAATTTTTTTACCAGTTTTCACTGCTGAAACAAGTGCTTCGAACAAATAAGAGTTGATCATAGAACACTCATCGACAAATAAGACATCACACGGAAGTCTATTTTGAGTGTTATACTCAAAACCATCTCTGTTATAGCAAAGCAGTCTGTGAATCGTTGATGCTTCAAATCCTGTCGCTTCAGTAATACGTTGTGCCGCCATCGCTGATAATGCGCAACAAGCTATTGAATAACCAGCATGTTTGTATACGTTTAAAATTGCTCTAGAAACACATGTTTTTCCAGTACCAGCTTTTCCTACGATTATTGATACATTACCCTTTGAACAATTCTTGACAAGATCTTTTTGTTCATCTGTTAATGAAAAACCTTGATCTTTTTCCGATTGTTCAATCCCAATGCGTATATCATCATCGTTAATCTCTAATGGTCTACACGATTGCAGTTTTTGTAGTGCATTATATGTATTTGATTCTTCATTGTAATATTCCCTCAGACCAATTCTGTTTTCACTAAAATGAAAATTCATTTCAGATTTTTTTTCATTCTCGATAATTGTTTGATATATATCCATACACTCGTTTAAATTATCTCTGATTGCAGACTCTAATGTGCTACAATATAGCCAAGTATGTCCTTGTGTATTTCCAATATCTTTAAGGAAATAATTTATAAATGCATAGACTCTTTTTGCCGAATGTTCCAAATTAGGATTTAATTTTAATGCTAATTGGTCAACAGTTTTAAATCCAAAACCTCTGATCGAAAGCATAATATATGGATTGTTCAACAATTTTTCTTTTAATAGGGCTGGATTTGATTCATTTGATAATAATTTTTTAATTTTAGTGTATGTAACTCCTAATGGCTGCAATAGAACTAAAATGTCTGAAATCACATAATTATCAATAATTTTTTGCTTAATGGTTGCATATGTTTTTTCTCCAATTCCATTTAACTTTTTAACATCAACCTGATCTTTTCCATTGATAATATCTTCTACAATATTAGGATATTTAGCCAATAATACTTCTGCTTGTCTCTCAGTAACAATAGAACTAAGAAACATTTTTTTATGTTCTTCTGATTTCGGAACAACCGAAGTAACAATTTTAGGTTTATACTGATATGATTTATATTTAGCATTATAATCCAATACTGCAGTTACTTCGTATTCGGAACCAAGATATAATTGCTGCATATTACCAGCAAGAATAGACATTTTTTTATCTTTGTTCTCGTTTTTACTGTCAAAAAGTGACACAGGAACTTCATCATATTCTGGAATATCATCTTTCGTATGGAATACGAATACTCCATACGAAGAATCAGAATTGTAATATCTCTCTGTCACTGGAACACATTTAAATTTGATTTCATCTCCAACGTTCATTATCATGCTCCTTTTAGTTGAATATGCCGATCATTTAACCATTGATCATATGATTTAATTTCTTTTACGATTGCTTTGTCGTCACTTTTTTTATAAAGTACCGCAATCTGCGATCCTCTTTTAATAAGATCTTCATAAAATTTTAATTGTGAATGCCAGCATGTGACTTCAATCAATCCATAAACCGAATATAGCCAAATAAACGCAAACTGTTTTCCAGTTCGATCTTTTTTCTTTTGAATGTTTGCAATGATTCCTACCACAACCCCATCACCACCATCCTCAACATCATTAAACTCTTTATTTATGTACTTATAAGCTTCCACAAAAGGATTTTTATCAATAAATACAGACAATGCTTCAAATTCCCATAAATTTTCATTCTGCAAGTACTTATCACAAAACGTTTGCATGGCATTGTTATATTTTTCTTCCTGTAGCTTATTAAATTCTTTTTCTTTCGCTATATTATATAATCTTATTCTCTCTTCCTTATCTTTTACAACTTCTCCATTGATACCATATTTTTCTTTAAGAATTGATAGTTTAGGAAGCGTTTTAACAGGTGTATAGTCTTTCTTCTCATATTGATCAGATGCGAATTTTAATAATAATTGTTTTTTATTTTTACATGGAATTGCGCCAGATTTGGCAAGAGATACTACAATTGCTACTGATGGAGACATACGAGTATAAAAATCTTTAAAATTGTCGAATTTTTTAATTTTGCGCTCTTCAATAAGCGAGTTAACAAATTTTTCTCCAACCCCTTTAATTGCTTCTAACCCAAACAAGATTTTCCCGTTATAAACTTTAAAACCTCTGTCAGATCGATTAAGATGTGGTGGAAGTAATTCTACACCAAAATCTTTTGCGTCAAGAATATATTTATTCAATGCACCATAATCATCTCTTTTTTGATTTAACAATGCGCAGAAAAATTCAACTGGATATTTTGCTTTAAGATATGCTGTTTTCAGTGTGAGAATAGAGTACAAGGCTGAATGACTTTTGTTAAATAAATAATTACCCTTACTTGCTAAAAATTCGCTGATTTCTTTTGCCAACTCTTCAGGATATCCATTATCTATAATCTCTTGATAAACCTTTGTTGATTCTGATTTAATTAATGCAACATCCTTTTTTCCAACAGCCTTACGAAATTTATCTGCTCCACCATATGTTCTTCCACCAAATACACGAACAATATCCATCATTTCCTCTTGATAGATCATACATCCATAAGTACTTTTAAGAATTGGTTCCATATCAGGATGCATATAATGAACCACTTGTCGTCCATGTTTGCATTCAATATATTCATCCAATGCACCCATACTATCAGGTCTGTACAATGCAAGCACAGCAGAAACATCTTCAAGATTAGATGGCTGCAGTCTTAACAATAAGTCTTTCATTCCTTGTGATTCAACCTGGAAAACTCCATTTGTTCTTGCCGAACACAACAACTCATACATTTCTTTGTTATTCAAAAAATCAGGGTTATTAATATTAATTTCCCACTCATCAATACCGGCATACTCTACTGCATACTTAATCGTATTTAAAGTATCGGCTAATCCGAGACAATCAAATTTAATAATCCCAATTTCCTCAATATTCTTCTTGTCTACTTGGATTACATGTTCACCTTTACTACCGATCTTCATTGCCATATAATCAGTAATTTTCGTATCTACAATACCGACTCCACCTGCATGTACAGATGTCTGTCTAACTCTTCCGCTAATTTTTCCAGCAATATCAAACAGTTCCTTATAATCGGCGTATTCTTCATATAGAGAAGGATTATTGTCCATGCACTCTTGAAAAGTTGGATATGTAAATTTCTTACTGATCTTATCACAAATTTTGTAAGGAATTTTTAAAACTCGTCCTACATCTTTGATTGCAACAACTGGCGTGATATAAGAAAAATTGATGACCTGGCATACTCTATCTTCTCCATACTTGTCCATTAAATATTGAACAATTTTTTCACGATCCGAAAAGTCCGTATCAATATCTGGCATCGACACACGTTCTGGATTTAAGAATCTTTCAAAAATTAGATTGTATGTAATAGGATCAAGCTGAGAAATCCCAAGAAGATAGTCCACAATCGCACCACCGCCTGATCCACGTCCGTCACCAACATAAACATCATGACTTTTTGCCCACTTAATAAAATCCCATACGATTAAGAAATAACCATCAAATCCCATTTGATGAATAATTCCTAGCTCGTAATCCAAACGTTTTCGTCTAATATTTTGTTCTTCAACAGTCATTTCGTCTATATGTCGTGTATACCATCCTTGTTCACACAGAAACTTCAAATATTCATAATTATCTTTAAATCCATCAGGAAGAGGAAATGTCGGTAACTGTGGTGATTGAAAAGGCATATTTACTTCGTCAATCATATCCGCAATAAAATCCGACATATCAATACCTTTAGAAACATTCTCTTCTCCAATTTGAGAATCCATAATTTTATGAATTTCATCCTCGGATTGAACATAACAATCATCATATAGCTCCGTCATCGTATCATCATCACGGGCAATCTGAACATGTCTCGCCTGATAATATAGATCTTCTTTTGTTGCAGCATGTGAATCTGTTGTAATTGTAAAAGGAATATTTGTGATTTCTGATAGTTTAAGAATTTTCCGATTATAATTGATCTGATCAACTGTTTGATGACTTTGCATCTCAAGATAGAAATGAGGAAAGATATCTTTATATTCTTTAATATACCGAACACATTTTTCAAAATCTTTTTCACGAGCAAGTTTTGATGCTAAACATGCCGATAAAATAATCAGATGTTCTGCATAAGGTGCTAACATTTTTAAATCGACTCGTGGTTTGTAATAAAAACCTTCGAAATTACTTTTTGTCACAATTTCGTTTAATGCAATTCTTCCTTGCTCATTTTTTGCTAGGGCAATTAAATGGAAATATTTGTTTTCTGGATCTTGAATTTTTGTATCAAAACACTCATATAATTCCACGCCATAAATCATTTTAATATCTGGATATTTCTTTTTTAATTTGTCAAAGTAAATCCAAGAATATTCATTTCCGTGTTCTGTAATAGCGAACGCATGTAGTCCAATCTCTTGCGCTCTTTGTAAATATTCTTCCGGATGGGAAAAACCATCCAGCACAGAATATTCACTATGATTATGTAACGAACTAGCCATATTTTATCTCCTAATCATAAAACTCATAATCCTTTACTACAACTTGTGGCGTTAGAATACCTTTGTAGTTATTTAAACAAACAGTTCCAATTATATTAAGTGTACCAAGAAAATTACTCTTACTTTCTGAAAACATCCGATTCAAAATCTGATCATTTTCTTTATCGACAAAAAATTTCACAAACGCAATTTCGTCATTGTGAATAATTTTCCAAGAGTTTGATTCTTTACCCATAATAAATACATTATCTTTATAAATAGGAACATTTGATATATGTACATAAGGTTCTTGGATTCCTTGCCCAAATAAATCTTTCATATCATCTATATCTTTAATAAACGATACATCAACGTCTTCTATGTCTTTGTCAAAATCAACATTGTAAAACATAGTAAAATCAATATTTTTCCACATATCATTTATTTTCCCTATAGCTTTTGGAACATTTTCTCTTGAGATACTAAAACCTGCAGCATTATCATGCCCCTGTACAAACTCAAACAAATTTGTTTTATCAAGTTCGAACTTTAAACTTGATATCGGACTGTGATCAAAATTTCTACAAGAACCTCCATAAAACATCCCGCCATCTTCACGCAAATTCTGTCTTCGAAGCAGTAAACATGGCCTATTGTATTTCTCCGCAATCTTCATAGCCACAAGTCCTGTCAATGTTTGACCTAAGATATCAGAAACATTTACAAAAATTGACTTGTTATTATATAATGATTTTTCCTCAATAACCTTCTCTATCGCATCAACACCCTTTGTAACCTCTTTTGTTTGTCTGCTTTTTGCGTTATAACATAATCTGGCTGCCCTTGTGTAAATATCTTCGTCAATTTCTTCTTGTTCGCCACGTTTTTTATATTTGAAAACTTCATCAGTTTCGATAAAAGCTCTAAACAATAAATCTTTATCGTCTTGGTTTCCAACCCTGATCATAGCATTTAAAATTGGTGTGATGTAAAATTGCACAGAAGTTATATTGACTATATCTTTCATCGAATAAGATTGTTTTTCAATCAATGCTTTGAAAACTTTACTTCTAATTTTGTTCAAACCAATATTGACATAATATCTTGTTTCAAATTCACGCATATCCATAACATCACTAATATTTGACAATGCAACCAAATCAAGAAATTCATCCGCATGATTTTCCCATAATTCGTCATCGACTGCCTGAAGAAATTTATAAACAATTCCGCCACCACAAAAGTTCTTATTTGGATAATTACACATTTGGTTGTTAACTACTATTGCATAATCATTCTTTTTATCACAAATATGATGATCCAAAATAATGATGTCAATATCTTTTTCGTTTAATTCCATACACTGCTCGACATCATTACTACCAGCATCTGGGATAATTAATAAATCAATGTCATCTGGAATATCTATATCTGAAGATAAACCATGTTGTTTTAATGTATGTAAGGAATAGGTGACAGATATTTCTGGTTTGACTTTTTTTATATATCGAATAATTTCACTCGCAGAGCAGAAACCATCAACATCTGGATCTACAATTACATGGATTTTGCTGTTTGCATTTAAATGTCTAATAAAGCAATCTACTGCAATATCAATGTTATCCAACAAAGAATAATTATTGACGCAACTCTGATCTATGTTTAAGTATTCTTTCCAATGGTCGATTCCTCTGTTTAATAGAATTGTTTTTGGAACATTATCTATATCATTCAAAGAACCATCAATTAATTTATAATTCAACAAATCACTCCTATCGTAATCTATATAAATTTTTAGCTAAAAGTTTTTCAAATTTACTCATATCATCTGTTGGGGATTGCTTTTCTGATAATATATTGTTTTCATCAATAATCGCGTAGATCTCAACTTCATCAATAAATCTTGCAGCTATTGAGTCAAGTTCTTCTTTTTCTACATCTTTATCAAATACAAAGATGATAGGTACACATAATCTGGTAAGTTTATTTATCTGTGATTGAGAGATTTTTTTTCCACCAGTAGCAACGGCCTCAAAATGACCTGCATTCCATAGTTGTAAAACACCTTTTTCTGCTTCTGTTACAAATACACGTTGCCGTTGCTTAATATAAGGTGTTGTTTTATATAAACCATATAGAATTTGCGACCTTGCACATTTTTCTAAATACAAAAACTTCATTATATCTTCTGGAATTTTACGGTAAAAATATCTTCCCTTAACTCCTACCAGATTACCAAGATCATCTCTAATCGGAATTGTTATACGATTGCTTTCTTCGTCATAACCAATTTCAAATTCTCTTTGTGTATCATAACTAACTCCATCTTCCATAAACATATCATTAACATATGATTTATAATATGTTAGAATTTTTTCAGGAATTGGTTTTAATGGTTTTTCGTCACTTTCTGTATTATCGTTTGCTTGTAACTCAAGCAACATTTTTGTGATCGAAAGACTTTCTGGAAGATTCTCATTTCCGTCAGAATAATAGTCAATATCTAAAACATCGCAGATCCATTTAATTGCATAAGAAAAAGATTCGTTTCTATAGAATTCCACAAGTGAAATTAAGTCAGCGCTTTTTCTGCCTTGGGTTATATCCCGTGTATAATTAACGGTGGTTAGATTGGTATTTTCATAAACACATACTGCAGTATTGTTATCTCCATCAGGGTTTGCACATTGATACATACCATCTCTATGTCTTATATGATGACATCCTACTTCTTCTAATATGACAGGTATTAAATCATTTTCTAATATGTTTTCCTTTAGAGCTTCGATATCCAATCAAACCACCAACTTTCTTTATTATTTTCTTACAAGCTCTCCGATCTCAATCCATGTGTTAAAATCAAGATTGACTTCGAATAAAGTTTTTTTCTTTGCTCCGAATCTGTTTTTATCACATACAGAACAATAATATCTTTTTCCTTCTTCTAGTGAATGGACAGTGTTTGTTCCCCAATCTGTAGTTGTTACATAACCATATTTGTGAAAATCTGATTTTGGAATTTCTTTGTACAAGAAAAGTGTGTATAAGACATGTTTAATAGATTTACAGTTTGCAATATTACTTGATGTTAACTCGTCAGGTTTTACAAAGTTTGCATCATCAGTTAGCTGGATTGATAAATATCCAAACATATCTAGTTGTTTTGCTATCTCTGTCATTTTTGTTGCAGTTATTTTCATAGCAGCCCAGTCGCCAGTTGTTGCAATATCATTTTTAAAAGTGTCATAAAAGAAATAATCAATCCCCTGTGTCAAATGCGCTTTTCTAATTTCAAATTCTAGCGTTTTATCGTCATATGCAGCAGAAACATCTTTTGTAAAAATTAATCCTTGTGTTTCTTGCTCAATCCAGTCTGCGATCTGCATAATTTTGATATATTCACTAGAGTTTGCAGCAACTCTTGATATATACTCATCTATAGTTATAAATAATTCCTCGTAGATCTTCAATTTCTGTTTCCGAAAGATATTCGCTTCTGTTAGTCTCCGGAATGTCATAAATATTACAACTATCATTTTCAAACCATATTTCAAAAATATAATACCATATTCCATTATCACAATTGTATTCACAGTGGATAAAATATGAATTTCCATCTTTATCAATCAACTCTCCATCACCAATGTCCAATGCAAAAGAAGTATCATCATTCCAATATGAATTGCATTTGAATTTTCTTCCATTTCCCCAATCTATTTCATAAAGGAGATTTTCGGTTTCTATATATTTCATTTCTATCACTCCTAATTTTGAAATCTACGTTTCATTTTACTTCGTCATTATAGTAGGTATTACCATCGTCACATTCTAAAATAATATATTTTCCATTCTCCGATTGGTAAGTTTGTAATACAGTTACGACTTCACCTGTTTCTTTAATAGTTACTTCATCTTCATTATGTAATCCTTTTGCATTATTAAATGTCATATAAATTTCTCCAATTCTTTTTATTGACTTACTTCCATAAGATTATGTGCATAGCAATATTCAACCTTTTTCATCATGTATTCTGGATTTGCACTACACAACATAAAATCTTCTCTTAATTCTGATGGATGGCAGCCTTTTGCAAGACCTTGTTTTTTCCTTACTCTATCATTTTTCGTCTTGTTATGGATGCAAATACTATTGTATGAACCAAGCCAAGTATTAGGATTCCATTTATTTGCAAATACGCAAAGATAATCTTTTCCAACTGTTACATCATAGTATTTTTGATTGTCATTTTCTCCATATTTCCATTCATATTTCATAATAGTTCCCTCCAATTAAGAAATCATCGTTTCATGCAGTTTATGCATTCAAACATTTATTGTAAAATTCTGGTAAATAATCCTTTCTATACATTTCATTAAACAATTTTTCCAACAACTCTTTTGAATGCAATGTCTTTTCTAAATCTCTTAATCTGTATTTATCATTCCAATAAGCAAAATACCATCTATTATCTTCTGTATCAAATATATAAGTAAATTCTTCTCCCAATACATCTGAGAGGTATTCTGTTTCCAATGGCTTTTCATCTTCCCATTCTGTAGTTTCACAACAATCTTCCCATCTGTTGATATCTCTGAAAGCTGCCACCGTTCCTCTCTGTTCTAATGGCTTATCTAAATGCTCTTTATATGTTTTACTTCCACCTTCTTCAACTGTAGAACCAATGCTTGATGTATTTCCTAATGCAATCAATTCTTTTACCTTATTTACATTCTTATAATATTTGTATAAGGTAATACCCAATCCATCAATATAACTATCATGGTGATTATAAATATATTTATATTTTCCATTTTCTTTAATTGCTACATATCCTCTTGTGCTCATATTATCTCCTTCCTTTCTACAGTAAATAATCGTTTCATTTAGTTGAAATTAACATCAATATCATATTGAAAATCACGCCATGACCACCCATAATATTTATCACATATATAATTTAGTAATGTTTCTGGTGTCCTTCCAGTTTTTCCATAAACGTCTTCCTCGTCTTCTTTACAGAGATATTCATGTTCTTTTTTTAGTGCGTCCAGTATTTCCGCATTACTTACGTTGCTTGGTACCATTAATTCAAATGTCTCAATATCATCTCCGTCATCCCAAAAGAAATTTATTCTTAAATTTAATGTTCTCATATTTTCCTCACTTTCTATATCAAGTAAATTATGGTTTCATTTAGCTGCTTCTATTACAATGGTAGAATCTTGTGTTGTGATATACTTTATTTTCATATCAAGAATACGATCCAATGGTTTGTTAAAACCGTCTCTTTGTGTGCAAAAAATCAATTCTGCTCCATTACCATATTGCTTTCCGTCTGAGCAATCATAAATATCATAATTACAATTACAATCAAAATCATCATTATAAACTAAATCGCCAACAACCATTCTTGTATCCTCCGATCATCAATTTCTTGTTTCTCTTTTTCATAGATCTGTTCAAGCTCTTCATAAGTTACAGTTCGAGAATTATAACCTATACTTCTATAATATTTGGTATAATGATTTGCATTCTCTTTATCACAGCTTGTACATGTTTTTATTAATCCAGTATGTTTTTCTGTTGCAATCACGCAGACAACATTATCTTCCATAATTATTTCCTCTCTTTTCCTCTTTCCGTTTTTATTCTCTTGTACATTCTAATTTGTATTTGTTTCTTTCGTATTGACCACCGAATCCCATATCACTTGCTGATTCTAATGCCCACAACGCTTCTTTTTCGTCGTTTGTGATGTTCAAAACAATATCATATATATCTCTAATATTATCTGTTTTTGTCTGCATTGCCAGATATCCTAATGGATTAGCCTCTGATATAATAAACATAATTTCTTCCTCCATTCCTGAAATTATCGTTTCATACTATCTTCCTTTCGTTTAATACTTTATACAATCACATATACGTATGATGCAATCATCTTCTGTAATAAGTCCACGCTCTCTCATTTTGACCGCCCTATCAATTCGCTTAATGGCGTCTTCTTTTCGTTCTTTCCTTATTAAATCGTTATTCAATAGTCTTTTTTTCTTTGCTTCTGCATATTGTTTGATATATGGTTCTATTGTCATATCTTCTTCTCCTTATACAATGAAAATCTTGTTTCATCTAATATTAATTTATGGGTTCTACCATATCAAATCTTGCCACGTTCAGTTATCTCGCTTTTAAATTAGGATTGTATGTTGCAGCAATTTCCATACATTGACTTCTACAATTCTGCTTATACTCACAGCTGCCACATTCATCTGTTTCACTTTCCTGATATGATAAGATTTTGTCTTCATAGTCATTTTCCCAATGTTCCATTTCCGTTTCTCCTAAATTCCGAGTAAATCTTCTAATTCTCTCATCCGATCATGCTTAAAACCAATACATACAAGTGCCTGAAGAATACCTTCTGCATATCCTCTGTGATTTTCAGCTTTCATCCGTAAAATTTCAAAATGCACTCTGCTATCGGTTTCATTTGCTTCTGTAAATTCTTTAATCGCCTGATTTGCATTTCGAATTCCTTCTTCCATAACTCTTTTACAATTTTCACATTCTGTTTTATTCATTTACATCGCTCTCACTTTCTGTTATAATAACTATTCAAGGAATTGGGGACTTACATGGAATTTCCATTGCCCCATTGTTGTTAGCCTTCAATATATTCCCAGGCTTCTCGTTCTGTTGGAAAAGCAATGCTGCATCCTGGGATATACCAGTTTCCGTATTTCATGTACGGCATAGCTACACACCTCCTTGTATGTATTTATAGAAAAAGCAGAGATGGCGTTCTCTGCTTTTATCTATCTCGTTATGTTATTCTCTCTTTTGGAATTGCTATTCTATCCGTAAAAATCTACATTTTTACTCTCCAACCTCAAACAATTCGTCACCGGAAAAATCAACCATATCTTGTAAAACGGCATGAGCAAATTCCTTTGCATAGTCTGTCCATATCTTATATTGTAATTCTTCCGGATTTAATTCATTAAGTCCATAATCTTTGACGAGTGCCTTTATAATGTTTTTCATTCTGTATTCATAATTTTCTTCAGTAGTGTGAATATGCATATACATAATTTAAACCTCCTCATAATCTTCAAGTAATTCTTTTAAATTTCCTTTTCTCCATCTATGTAGTTTTCTATCTCCTAATAGATTTTTAACATTGACTTCTGTCCAGTACATATACTGTTTGACGGCATTGTGATAATATCCGTCATTATGAACTTCAATATATTTATTTTTATTTTTCTTATTTCTATAGATTTTTATTACCATAATTTTCACCGTCTCTCTTTTTCAAATCTCTTCAAGAATCCATTTCTCAACAAAATCAAGTACAACTTCAGGGATAACACCATCTATTCCTTCGCCATAATTGAATGTTTTTCCTACAAGTGTTGTTTCAAACTCAATGTCCTCGTTGTATATAATTTTATATGTTTTTAATTTACCAACTTCTCTTACTAATTCTACTCTCAAAACATTCATTCTTTTTTCCTCCTTTTAAAATCTTAGTTTCAAGTCTAAATTCCCACTTTTAAAGGTATAACATTAGTTTCCCATTCTTCGACTAAACAATTGACAATATCCTCTGGAATATCTACATTTATAAATCTTCCATCGTTTACCCAATCATAAGTCGCACTCCATCTGTCACTATGCAGCCATTCACTTTTACCTATCCATTTATAAAACTGACTGCATGTGAATTTATTCCATTCATAATACATATTTGTTTTAACAAGAAATTCTTTTGCCTTCTTGACAGATTCCATATCTGCAACTGGAAACTGAATTTTCTTAATATTTGGGTAGTCACCATTCCAAACATCCCATGATGAATAAACAATATCTCCTCTTTCATCATGTATTTCACATTCTAATTTTAATGCTTCTCTTACGGCTTCTTTTAAGTTATAAATATTGTCTGCTTTCTTATTTCCATTCCAGTCATAGCAACTATATTTCATTCATACCACCTACCTTTACAATTTGAATGCAGGATTGAATTGCTTTATTCCAAATCCGTGTACTCACCTGCTCTGCAACTGAATCATCCTGCTCAACATCTTTTAATGCTTCCATCTGTTGAATTACTTTTTCCTTATTCATATCTGCGGGTAATTCATTTATCAAATACCATATTTCCATATCCGCATCAGATAACTTTGTATTTCTCATATTATATATTGCATCTTTGATTTTGAATCTATCAATTAAGCCGTCCATATTTCCTCCAGTCTTCTAATGAAATGCGAATTTCTTACTTGTGTCACTCTTTTTCAAATTTAGTTCCCTTCCAATCTAACCCATCAATCAGATAATTGGATAACTCGTCAAGTACATCGTCGGGTGTTTCATTAATAAATCTATTCATATTTACTGTAGTTCTGTCGTGTGTATATTCATCAATAAAGTCCATGATTTCCTTTACTGTAATATCCGTTCTCTGAATTTTATAAAAATCAGGATACCATCTATCAGAAAATCTGCCGTTAAAGTAGTCTGTTGCATACTGACCTGTTTTCATAGGAACTTTGATCCCGTGACTGTAAAAAATTTCTTCTACTGCCTTTTCTTTCTCATTTTCCTTAAATGTATCTGTATTGATTACTTTATCTTCGTATGAAGAAAAATCTGCCGAATACATTTCATAACAATCTTTTGATGGATCGTCCCAATCAGGCGAAATATCTGCACCAATCAGAGTTGCATTTCCACATGCTGCACAAATAAGAAGGAAGTTTTTATCAGCATCTAATGCCTTTTCAATCCTCTCATTTGGGATAGCATGAATCCGTCCACATTTACAAATTCTAATATCATACTTTCTACTCATATCTTACCTTTCCTTTCCAATGAAACACGCATTTTAATATCAATTTTTTCTTCTGTCATGCATGAATTTTATTACTTTTTCATGCGTTTCTGGTGTTCGTGGCATCTTATTTTTCTGCATATAACTTATAATTGCCTCCCAATCTTCCCAGGTTAATGCATAATCGCAGCATTCGACGCCACAATTTACACACATTACACCTCCGGTTTGAACAAAACATCTTCTTCCTAACTGTTTGCACCACTGCTCGTACTGTTCACTTTTCTCTTTTAACTCTGTTATTTCTGCTTCCAACTTCTTTTTCAGTTCCTGCAATTCTGTTTTTAATTTTTCATTTTCAACTGTTGCATCGCTTGACAATGCAGCCTTAAATTCTTCAAGACTCATTCCTTTGGCCATGTTCATACCTCCATTTCGATTCCAAATTCTTCATGCAGCAATTTTTCAAATTCCGGATCTCTCTTCACGTATTCATCGAGGAATTCTTCTTCACTGCATGGCGCAAGATCAAAATGCACATCTTCTCGAATATCATCATTCATATATGTGACGATTGCGTCCCAAAGATTTTTGTCTAAATCTAATTTTTCTCCATACCGTAACATCACAAGTTCTCCTTTTTCAAAAAATAAGGAACAAGATTTCTCTTGTCCCTTTATTATTCTCTTTTTAAATTCGGACATAATCCAAGACCACCATCAATTTCTGGTAGCCTCCTATATGCATTTCTATGAATACAATTTTCTCTTTTGCATTCTGTGCAATCACACTTCTGATACTGTTCATAAGTCATTTTCCAATTTGTTTTTGCAAATCTTTCTCTTGTCATCATATTAATTCCACTCCTTAATAGTCTTCATCAATACATTCGTCTGCTTCGCTATAATATTGACCATCATATCCTTTTTCCATTAATTTCTCCCAACAATCATAGCATACCAATCTAAAAGTAATTCCGTGACAGTCTCTTGTAAAATTCATATCATTTCTTTCTACTTCTTTTCCACACACTGGACAAATTCTCATATCCTTTTCTTCCATATTTTTATCCCTTTTTATTTATATATTTCCTATCTTCAATTCTTGAAATCGTTCTTTCATTAGGTATCATGCAATCTATAATTCCAAAATATTTATCATTGAATCCTTATAAATCTGTGTTCCGTCTGTTCTTATTTTTTTTACAAATTCTACAAGTGGAATTCTTTTATTTCTTTCCATTTGCCATGAGTACATCTGTATCCAATCGCTTAACAGATTAAACATTGAATAATCATAAAATGGACAGCCCTTTGGTTTTACACTTTCCAAAAATTCTTTTGTCTTTGTCAATATTGATACATGAGTTGTGCCATTAAAATTAACTATAATATAATTACCTTCCATTTACATCGCTCCCTTATGTTGTCACAAATACTTCATTCCCATTTGTGTCAAAATATTTTTTATGGAATTTCCCATCTTTATAATAAATATCACTTTCAACATCTTCGCAACCAGTAATAATCTCTGCGTATCTCTGATCCGCTAAACGTTGCCAACTTTTTATCTCACGATCATTTTTCACATTTTTAGTTAACTTACGAACATCATCATAGAATGTTTCTTTATTTATGAGGACATTTAATTTATTAATTATTATACGATCACTATTACTGAAAGAAAATTTATATGTCATATTATCCACCTCTCCATTTGATGATTAATTCTTTCATTGGGATTTTACACATAGATACACTCAATTACCTCTATACCAGCTGCTTTGACTATATTAAAGATATCTTCTTGTTCATTTGCCTTTTTAACTTCATCGTCCGAAATATATCCATATTTTTCGTGAAATAATTTACTTTTTATATTCCTAAAAATATACATTGTATCATTTGAAATAATACAATCTTTTATACTGATCTTTCCCCAAATACCAATATCATGAATCTTTTTACAATAATCCATCTGTTTATTTACTTGTAAATCATAAAGACTTATTATATTTCGTACAACTCCACAAGTTTTATCTTTTTCATCTTTGATAGTGATGCTCCTGCTATTTATTTTTACCTTCTGATTTACACATTCTTTAATTCCAGCCATATTATTTTACCTCCATCATGCTGTTTTACTCATTGTAATATATTTTGCGATCTTCTCTTCTGCTTTAACTTTAACATCTTTAATGTTGACTGGCAGAATCAAGAAACTATATGTATCTCCCTTAATAATCCACGGGCAAACTTCTTTTGTTCCATAGAAAATCGGGTATTCAGAATCTACGATACTCATTACATCCACAAGAAAATTTGGATTAAAGCCAATATAGAAATCTTTTTCAGGTTTTTCTTTAACTTCAATTTCATCAAACGCTTCATATTTTATTGTTCCTGCATATGAGTATAAATTTCCATTTTCTGCATGAAATGTAACTGGCAATTTCGATTCTTTCAAAAGGTCTGCGTCGTACTTCATTGCCTCTAATAGCTCTTTTGCATTTGCAGTAAATTTATAATCCCATTCATCCGACAACATCTGATTTACTTTGAAGTATTCACCATCAATTCTTTTTGTAATATATGTAAAGTTTTCACTTTCTACTTTTACATAATTATCATTCTGAGAAATAATGACTTTCCTTTCTGATTTTTTGTCCAATAATTTCTTAAACACTGGAACGCATCTGCAATGCAGCTTCACTGTTTCAAACGGATTTTCTATTTCTTTAAGAATCATATCATCTTCTAACTGTCGCATTCCGATCATACATTTCCATAATGCTTCTACACGTTTCTCTTTTGTATTGAAATTGAACACGCTCATCATCTGATTGACTTCTTCTCTATTTGACACAAATACTGACAAATTAGAAATTGTTTCAGATAACCAGTTTTCTTTTACATCCAGAATGTTTTCTCCGTTATCTAATACCGGAAGAGAAACATCTGTATTTTCAAATCGTGGAATAGAAACATTTTTCTTGCCACACTTGATATTGATTTTCTCTTCTTTATCTAATGTGATATCTTCTATGGTAATTTCTCCTGACATTTTTGAAATAATTTTAATATCTTCAATGTCGATTCCGAACATACCAGGTTCTGTATGGTACGTATTTTCTGTTCTTGCTTCGACATAATGCTCAATATCTGTACTAAGAATTTTTAAAATTCCCTTATCATCAATCGAGAAGTACAGTCTTTTAAGACTCGGAACAGATGCTTTTTTATTTACTACCGTCATTGCTTTATCCATCATGGTTTTGAGTTCTTTTGCGTTCATCGTAAATTTGATCATATTATTTTACCTCCACTGTATTATATTTTTCTACGAGATATCTTAATTCATTTCTTTCTTTTCTCAATCTCTCAACATGTCTTGATAATTTCTTATTTCCTTCTAATAACGCTCGATTGTTATTGCGAAGCGATTTGTTTGAAATTTTGATTCTAGTATTTTCATTTTCTAATTGAGAAATATAAAGTTTCGCCTCTTCTAATTCCATTTTATATTCATCAATACTCATTTTTTTCACCTTTCTTATGCTATCTTTTCCCATTCAATGTGTGTATTTTTTCTATGTGCTTCTCTTGATACAATGAGAATTTCTCCTTTATAATATCTAAACATTATATCTTCTAAATGCGGTCTTTCCAAAATACTCTGTTTAATTTTCGCAATTTCTCTTCCGCCGTGTTCAGCTTCATATTTTTCCAGTACCCATTCTAAATCCTCATAGAAATCTAACAATGCACATTCAACTGATCGTTTATAATTCTCTTCCATAATCTCATACATTCTTTTTTCAGCAGCTTCATATGTCTCAAAAACTTCATCTGGATATCTGTCATTATGACTTCCATAGCACTGCGTCCATGCAGGATATTTCTTTCTCAATCTATATGTATCGTGATCAAATTCTGGTTCAATAATTGGTTCTACGTTTTCCATTTTGACAAGATAACCATTATCAAACAGCCACTGAAGATCTGATGGGCATGTAACATATCTGCCTTTCATTGCAGCATTTATTTTTGCCCTTTTCTCAATATTTTCTGTGACAGTATATAAATCTGTGCTATATGTCCATCCTTTAGGAAGTTTTTTAAATTCCGTTTCTGACTGAAATTCTTCAAAAGGAATTCCATTTATCAATCTAATTTCCGGCGGTCTTAACCGTGATACCGTATGCCCACCATACATGCTTTCATGTTCGTACATTCCATACGAAACATATAATTTCCCTTCAAATCCTCTTTCTACATAATAACAAATCTGATTGTGTTTCATTACTTTTATCTCCTTTTTTCTAACAAATAAGACAGATACATTTCTGCATCTGCCTTATTATTCTCTGCGCATGAAACTAATATTTCATTTACTACCACTCAGGTTCTTTATCTGTTAAACCCAAGTAAAACGCATCCTTTTCTCTATTCCAAAAATGTTCTCGCAAATCAGCAAACGATTTAGTGCCATTTTTCAACGCCTCATAATCTACAAGTACCATATCATCTGTGTAATTTGCATATTCATTTCTGGCAATAGCAAGTCTGAACGTTTCACCTTTTCTTATCCAACCAAATCTACTTGTATTTTTCGCTATCGGATAAGCACTAATTGCATATCCATGCAAATTTGGATATTTTTCTGAATTTTCACTATGCCAATCTTCAAGCTGTATTTTTGTTCCATCTGCCATTACTATTCTATCAATAATCTGCATAACTTTCCACCTCGTCACTTTCTAGTCTTAATACTAAATCAAGCACTTTATCTCTCCATTTGATATTTCGAACTGCCTTCCGTAACGTTTCTTTTTCACCAAGTCCTTCTGGAATGATGTCAATCCCATAATCTACAAGCTGCTTTGTCGCTTCAAGTAATAATTCTCTTGCCTGTGCGTCAGGACAGTATCCCTTTCCTCGAGGATCTGCAATTCCTGCCTTAACATATTCTGGATAACATAAATCAATAAACCGTGGCAACTCCTTATCCAAATCCATCATATAAGTCATGCTTGGCTCAAAAATTCGTTTTGGCTTTCCATCCCCACCTCTTTTCTCCATCATTTCTGCTATATCTTCTGTTTCATAGAACTCATTTTCCGAAAGGATTTTTCTTTCGATTTCTTCCGCATTTTCTTTTACTGTTTCATATAATGCTTTTGCATTGAAATAATTACTTTTTAACTTTGCAAGAAACTTTCTATCGTAACTGATTTTTGGCAACATATTATTTCATCCTCACTTTCATCATTTCTTTTCTGTATTCTTTTATCTGTTCCAAAGTCAACCATTCCGGTTTCTCTTCCAGTGAGTTCCAAATCCGTTCCATTTCGTCACAGATTGCTTCTACACTGCCACCCCACAGATGACCTTCATAACCGTTTCCATTTCCGAGAAAATAGTTACAATCACTTCTCATTCTGTCTAATAACATGTAATCCATTTCTCTTGGATGCCGAATAAAAGGATCATCGCATTCAACTGGTTCTGTTACTCTATTACATGGCTCACCACAGATTTCATCCCATTCGGTTCTATAAGCACCTGTGTAGAGATTAAGTCCGTTTTTTCCATTGTTCTCGTCAAAATACAACTTCCCATTTTCATCTTCATAACATGGAACTTCCATGTATCCACCAAACCCAACATATTTTACTTTCATATTAACAACCTGCCTTTCTATCCGATCCACTGTTTTTTTACTGTGTCATAAATGGCCCCGTTTGCATCCTGATATTCTTTGTACCTGGAATATGTAAACCGTAAACATTTATGACCGTTCACATAAACAATGGTTTTATTTCCATTATCAACGGCAAATCTTTCACGCCACCCAGCAGCTTCCCATGCTTCTTTCATTTCACCTCTGAATCTTCTTGCCTTCTCCATTTTTACTCCTCCTATTTTCTCTTCATAATTCCATTTGCTGCCTGTACACATCCGTATAACCAACCATTCAGGTAATCAATGTTGTAGCAATACTGCGTCCAATCTCCGTTTTTTGCCCTTTCTTCACTGGTAAAAACATAAAATCCACCCCCATAATCAGCATCTTCAATTTTAATAAAGTCGAAGTTTGCCTTATAAGCCCGTAAATTATCTTTAATAATTTCTTCCTGGCGTTTTGTCATCTTCTTTTCCTCCAATTAAATAAGGCAGATAGATTATTATTCTCTACCTGCCTTACTGTATTTTAATCATTATAAGGTTCATAAAGATTCCGAACTGTTGTCATACATTTCATCATCAACCCGAAATCATTAAGTCTATCAAGATCTTTGATGATCGTCGTGTCACCGCACACATTGATAAGAATGCACTTTGCGTTCTCACAGTAGTCTACGGTTACACGTTTGTTATTCGTGTACCTGTTCGCTTCGAACATTTCGTTCATTTTCTCAATCCATTCCTTCATTATGTATTCCTCCTTACTTTACTTGCATCAGCAGCTTGCCCAGTTCATTTGCGTCTACCACACTACAGATCGCAGTTGCCTTCGTGCTTTCAGTTCCATCTTTCCGTGAAAACTTCGTGACCATATATACCTTGTCCGGCATTTCTTTACCATCAACAGTATAATGTCCGATTTCCACTGTGTTTTTACCAATAGTTCCAATTTCTCTTGTCTTGCTGTAAACAAATTCTTTTGCCATGATTTAGTCCTCCTTCAGCTCTGCATAGCCACCATCGAAATTCTGTTTCCAACTTCTGTAGTTTCCATCTGTGTCCCAAAATTCTATGTAATATGCATTCCTCCAGTTCCACGGTTCCTGATAATTAATTTTCTTGATTTTGCAAGCAATATTACAGCAATGAATAATGTCTCCTGGCTTTAAATCTCTCATTGTATTCTCCCTTCTACAATTGCAATATTTCCACTTTCAATCAGGGACAAAAAATCCATCGTGTAATAATCCACTCTACTTGCAACACTGTCATCTGGATTAACTGGAACAAGAGTGATTTTGTAATTCTGTTTTACTTCTCTATTCCAGCTTTCTCTTATCATACATAACGTTTCTTTAAATTTATTTCCATCGAGAAAGAAACCAAATCCACAAGTCGTATTTAATGGAACCATAAATCTTACATTTTCGATTCCATCTGACATAATTGCTTGACATAAATCGTCAGATGTAACACGAATGTTATTTTCGATTTTCCATTTTAATTCTTTTATAGAACTCCGAAGCCAATCATCTAAATAAATTTTCTCACGATCCCATGTAAAAAATTTTCCGAATTTATCTTCTCGAATTGTTCTATCATATGATTTCTTATTACTTGTAACAGTTACACAATCACATAACTCATTCGAAGAAACAAACACTCTAATCGTTTTATCTTTACATTTGTAGTTATAGTACATTACGTTTCCTTTCTAAAATTTCTCTTTCATGTCTCACTGTTTAATGCTTTCATTCCCCATTCGCTTTTCGAAAATAACTCAAGCATATCATCTCTGTCAGCAAGATTAATTTTCCTTGCACATCTGTCATAGAAATCTTTTTCGTCAGACCCTTCCTCTGCATAATTCCAAAGACTAATTGAAAATTTGCCTTTAAAAATGTTTTCACCACGTTCAACAATTGGCTGCATGTCTTTTTTCAGCGAATGAATTGCACCTAAGTTTTTACAAGCCACATCATCGGAACATAAGCTAAACGTCGTTCCTAAACTACTTCCATGCCGAAATAATCTGTGTCTCATTGCTCCATCATAACAATTCATACCAGGGCAATAAACTTCAATGCTATTAAAACAATTTCCGTTGTCAAATGTTTCAGCAACAATTACCATATGAGTTTCCATGTCGTATGCAAAGATCATGTGCTCATTAGTGATCCTATCATCACTATAGTTGTATTTAAAATCTTCAATGAAGCCGATTTTAAATCCATTGTATTCGAGAACTTTTAAGAATTCCTCATATGAAATTTCCGGGAAATAATCATACGGGACACGTTCTGCATCTGTTAAGATAACCCGTTCCTTCTCTTCTTCATTATGTAATCTATAATAGCCAGGTTTTACATCATTCCGTGAAAGGATAATCTTACCATCTTCTCTATGTCCTATGATATTTTTCTTTTTCCCTTCTCTAAATCTCACAATCTCGCACGGTAAAATATTTTTCGTTTTCATTATTATGATCTCCTTATGTTTTGATCTTGGTATTGTATAATAATAATGGTATATTATCAATATTTATTACACAATTACCAGAATTTACCGTTTATTTGACTTGCCCACTTCAATTTCATTCCCATCATCATCTTCCAGCCAATATTTCAGACCGAGATAATCCGTATCCTGTAAATTTTTCACTAACATTTTCGCTTTCGGCAAGGAAACAGTTGGCTTTAATTTTCTGGCTTGTGTTTCTACACCATCACTTGCTACAACGTACACATTCCCTTGCCTCCTTCCATTACAGATTTTCTTGTTGCAAATAATCGACCGTCAAGACTCATATATACATCAACCATTGTATTTTCTGTTCTTACATACAAAACGGTCATATGCCGCAAAGTGTCCTTCTGTATATACAGTACGGGTTCATACCGATCAAAGATTTTTATCCAAATCACCATAAAATCGCTTTCCTTTCTGTGATTACTAACAGCCCGAATAAAATGAACGTTACCCCTAACGGCCAGGTATCGCTTGCATATCTAATAAGTAGATATCCAACAATCATAAGCATTACACAAAAGATTTTCTGTGCTATGTATTTACGGCGTTCTATTTCTCTTTTGCGCCTTGCTTTCTCTTTTTTAATTTCCATTTCGCGCTGCTGTTCGATGTGTTGACGGTATTTTTCATAGTCGGTAATGTCAACAATATTGTAATGATCCGGATCGAACACGGCGCAATGTGGGACTTTCATTTTTCTTCATTCCTTTCACTTTTTTATTCGACACAAGGTTATTCTCTTTAATCAGTCTTGCTTTTACTTCTCTATTCAGCCGTGTATTTACTTCAATTCTCTTGTGAGTTACACGGTTTAAATAATGCAAGTGTGATCCAGTACCATCTCTTCCGTTTACTCTTGTTTCTCTGAATCCATTAGGAAATAAATATTCCCTTTCAAAATCCAGAACTTCCTTTGGCTTTCGTCGTCTCGACATTATTCATCATCTCCTTTTAATAATCCGAAAAATTCTAATTCTGCATCATCCATATCTTGCTCACCGATGAAGTATTCGTTCTGTTCTTCCTCTGTCATCCAGCAATCCTGAATGATTTTGTCTTTCCATTGGGTTGCTAATTCTTCCAGCCGTGACCGTGGGATGTAATCACTTTCCGTTTTATACCGAAATGAATCAATAGCATCCTGCATAACCAGATATTCTTCTCTACCATATTTTCCATACATCCATGAGCAGACAGTGTAAGCCCAACTTCCATCAGCACAGATGTCGGATACGATCTTGTACTCTTCTGTGCTTTCCATTTTGATGAGTGCGTACTCTTTCTTTTGGGCAATGATTTCATAATCAAAGCCAGCTGGATTATGTCGTTTTTCCATTTTATTTTCCTCTCTTTCTTGTGATTTAAGTAATCACATTGGAACGGACAAGTTTCCTTATCCGCTCTGTCTAACTACTTAATTTTCACTTTCGCTTTCGGACAGATATTCTTCTAATCCTGCATATTCGTCATCCGAAAGCAGATTCCGTAAATCATCCATTGACATAATCATTATTCTCCTTTCTCTTTTGCGTTTTTGAGTGAAAGAAAACACCATCAGTTAGCTAGGCTGACGGTGTTTCTTCCTATATATATGTGGAGGGATAAGGTGGTGCTTTCTTATTCCGAACTCCCTATGTAAAATATGTATATGTATTGCTTGATATGTATTATGTAAGATGTGTATTATTTGCTGATTTCGCTTTCCAGAACATCGAACAACTGCGCCTGACTCTTAATCGGAAATACTTTGCTTTCATAATAAGCAGCTCCGTTACAATGTCTCTTAAGCAGATCCATTGTTGCATCTCCATGAATACCTTCCATTCTTAACAGAACTTTAATATTCCTTGTATTGAATGCGTTCTTTTCTGTAGATCCACACCAATTCAGTTCTATAATCATGCTGATTGCTCTTCTAAGGGCTGCCTGTTTTGACTTTGACATTCTAAGAAGTTCTCTGGATGGTCTGATTCTACCAATCGGGTTTTCTTTTCGTTCTGTTTCTGCTGTAATCTGAATGTTATTTTCATCGAAGATTTCTTTGAAATTCAGATACTCTTCCACATTTGCCTCAACCCCAGCTCTATACATATCATTTGTAGACATGCCTTTCCGTCCAGACTGCTGTCCTAAGAAAGTCATAATTGCTTCGTGCATTGTACAATCAATGATCTCCACAAGGATTTCCCTTTGATCCTCTTCTCCAGATTCCGAGTTCAGAAGTGCAATTGCCGCATCTCGATGCGCTCCATCGGCTACCCACAACTTATCTTCATACACAAATCCTTTAATCGGATCAAATTTAGATTCTGTGAAATTAGTTTTAATTTCCATTACCTTTGTCATATCTGTATCACGCTGCCATACTGGAATATGGATACAAGTAGGATCAATTGTGATAAATTTCTTATAACCAAGAGTTACTGCGCTCCGTAACTTGTTCTTTAAAGTTGCCTTTTCTTTTTCATCACTGATTGTTTTCTTTTCCTGAATCCATGCTTCTAATTCCCCAGGAACCATAAGACGCTGGAAATCTTTTTTTCGTCTATAATGCTGTACTGTTTTACTTACTGATTCTGAAAAGCTATATCCGACATCATGAATCTCGATGTCATCTTTATTAATTTTCAGGATAAAGCACAGCTTTTTCACTTTTCCTTCCGATGGGTTGCTTTTGCCTGTTTCATAATTGGAAATTGTGTTTTCAGTCACACCGAGTTCTTTTGCAAGTGCTTTCTGTGACATACCGGCTTTCTCTCTCATCTCTGTTAATTTTACTCCATTGATTTTACACATAATTTTAATCTCCTTTTTCTATGTTTTATTATTTTGAATTTCCCTTTTAAAATTGAGCATAAAAATAACAGGTATATTTCAACCTGCTTTTCTATGCTCTGTGTTCAGTTTTCGAAACCACATAATGTATATGGTTCTAGCGTACATACCATATAACAATATATAGCATTGTCATACAGTATGTCATCTTCGGCAATTCGCTTCCAATTTTCAAGCGTTGCCTTTTCATTTTCTCTTAGTCCTCCACCGTATTCTTTCCAGATCGTATCACGACTTGAAATGTTTAGTTCTGCAAGTCTACGATCCATTTGCCTTAAAGATTCTATACGGCGGTTTAATGACCATGATTCTATTTTGCGTTGCGTGATTGTGCATCAGCTCCTTTCTATGGTTTTGCCTTACTGGATTTTATAAAGGCTTTCATCCCAACCAGGAAGAAGAAATTCTGTCAACCGATCATTGTTCATCATCGCATCGAATCCGATTTTTGTTACAATGTCAATAATTTCTTTCTTAGTAAGGATAAATTCTAGCGTTGTCTTTTTAATAGTTTTTACACAGATTTCCGCCAGTTCCCTTTCTGCTTCTTTCTGTTTGTAAAATGCCTGACGGCTGATGTCACGGAACAGATCGTCTAACGCTTCCTTTACCTGCTGCAAAGTAAGATATTCCTCGTGGAGTTTCTTGTATTTTCCTACAGACTCGTTGAATTTCCGTTCTTCCGCCAGCTTGTTGCAATACTGGACTGCTGCCGCAAATTCTGCGTCTGTCATATCACAGGTAAAGATGATAACTTCCGGTTTCTCTTTTGTTTTAAAGTCGATTCCGGATAATGCAAGATAAGAATAAAAACTTGCGCTACTTGTTACTTTGATTTCAAATACTTTTCTCATGATTTTTAATTTCCCTTTCTTAATTAATTTGATTATGTATATATTATGCATAATTATAAGTGCATAACTTATAATTCACAGTTCTTAGTGCGGCGAAATGATCCAGTTTCCGTTGTTCGCTTCACCAAAAGCTACGACATAAGTAAGACACAGAAAAGATGGAACAATATTCCACATACTAGCTTCCAGACTGAGCATGAACCAGATTGCGCCGATCCATGCCAAGATATAACTTACTTTTAAAATTTTATCTCTCATTTCTTTTTCTCCTTTTTTGTTTTATTCTCTGTTTGCCTTTTTCGAATTTTGAGTACAAAAATAACAGCCATCGTTTTCGTGATGGCTGCTATTAAAATGTATACAGTATTTAGTTTATAAGGACTATTTCCGCAATGGGACAATATCTAATGTATATCCCATTGGTACAAGCAATTTAATAAGTGTGTCAATCTGCGGCACTGCTTTCATACTTTCCATTCTGGCGATCGCTGACTGTTTAACTCCGCTTGCCTTTGCAAGTTGGGTCTGAGAGAATCCGCTGGACTCTCTCATCTCCTTTACTTTCTCAATCAATGCGACTTCAAAATTGATTTCTGCCTTGTCTTCTTCGGAAAAATATTCCGGATCGTTGAACATATCTTCGAAATTTTTATGCGCTTTCATAGCTATTTTCCCTCTCTTTCTAACCAGTCTCGCATGTTTGCCTTTGCCTTTTCGATTTCTCTTTTCGGCGCTTTCTGCGACTTTTTCATGTAGTGACTTAGTAACACAAACTTATTCTCTTTCCAGTAGAAGAAGAAAATTCGATTCTTTAATGGTCGCAGTTCCCAAACATCTCCTTCGATCGGTCGGACTACAGGATATCCGATTCTTGTGCCGTTTCGCTTAAGCAACAAAATATATTCTGCAATCTTGTTCATGTTGATTCTTGCGTTTTTATCTGTCTTTGCCTTTTCCGCAAGCTCTGCGAAATATTCTCCAATTTCGCAATGATCGTTGACGTCCTTATAAAATTCTACTGTATACATTTATTATATTCCTCCTTCGTCAATTTTATTATAACATATTTGTTATAACTGTACAAGATAGAATTTTATGTTTGCCTTTCAGTTTTCTCTTGTCAGTCCGAAAATCTCATAAACACTTCCATCTTTTGCGTAGATACGGATTTTGCCTTCTTCCTTTTCTACGTCGGTGATGTCATCAAGTGCGACGTATGCCTTGTTGAAATCGTATTCGTCGGCTGATTTATAAGCATAGAACTCATAGCCGTCGGAAGTCATAAGAGACAGTTCTGTTCCGTTTGTGTTCCAGTCTACAATGTCGACTACGAATGAATCTGCATAGCTGTAGTCCTGTTCCTGGCTGTAATCGAGCTTTCGGGTTTCGCTTGCGGAGTTCTGCCGTGATTCTGCCTTTACGGGTTCCGCTGCGGATCTGGTGGAATTGTAAGCAGAGATTCCGGAAAAGATAGTTGTTGCTGTGAGTAATGCGATTACTGATTTTTTGAACATAGTTTTGTTCCTCCTTATATATATTATCTAATACCATTTGCAAAACGGCTTGCGTTGCCTTTGCCTTCCCAGTGTGCAAGTTCTGTTATCTCGTTCCATTCTAAAGGCGGGTTAATTTGATACGTGTTAATCCGTGATCCGCTTCCCTTTTTATGCAAAGCAGAATGTTTCATCATGTTCTGCACCTGATCGAAAGTTAGATCCACCTTGTCAACTACTGGCGTTCTGCCTAATTTCCGCAAAGAAACCGTAATAAGCTGCTGAATTTTTGCAGATGCAGACCCATATTCCCATTTTGCCTTTTTATTTTCTGTTAAGACATGAACGGAATATGCGTCGTTTACCTTTTTGAAGTCATCGCAGACCCAAAATACCTGTTCACCATTTGCGTTCTGGAAACGACCATAAAAAGAGCCGGTATGTACCACAAAATTTTCTGGAAACATTACCGGCTTTATTGCTAAACGCACATAGAATTTCGGTGTGTGTTTTGCCTTACACATTTCTATTTTACCTCCTGTGAGTAATAGTCACCCGTTTCTCTATTGTAATGATACAGAGTAACTTTGATTTTCTGTTCTCTGCACACATTAAGAACGGCAATGAGCGCAACTGTTAAACCTGTTACGTACAGGTTTGGTGTGAAAACGCCGCGGAGCTGTTTTGCTGCTTCTCTTTCCATTCCGGTGAGATCAAGTGGATCAAGTTCCGTTCCGAAAATAGATCCGTCGATTGCCTGGGGAATCTCGTGTCTACCTTCACAAAGTGACATGTAGACTTCAGTTGCAGGAATCTGGATAGGCTCTGCGTCCTGATTGTTCCATACTGGGCATTCTTCTGCATAGAAACATCCCCAGCAATTATTACCACACCGTGAACATGCGTATTCATATCTTTCTTTTCTTGCCATAATTTACCTTCTTTCTACCATTTTCGGCATGGTTGCCTTTTAAAATTTTATTTTGATTACAGTTGGTTCTGTATTACCTTTAAACCAAGTTCCTCTCTTTCTTTTTGTAAAACCATTGGGCGGAATTGCACCGCCCTTTTCTGGCTTTCCAGTATGGTTATTTTTTATTTTTCTTCTACTGCCCCCTCTTCTTTTTCCGGTTTAAGGACAACGTGTTTTTCCGGATTGTCCAGGATTACAGATAGCAGAGTTGTGAATGCTGCTTCCTGCGTTTTCTGATTTCCGGACTTGTCAATCCAATTGTGATTACTGAACTTGACAATTTCTTTTCCGTCTTTATCTTTTTCTTTGGTTTCGGTTCTTTTAGCCTGGCCGCCAAAAATAGCAAGGAAGTTCCGGATGTCTACATCGTCAAAGCTAGATTTTCTAACTTTGATTCCGTAGAACAGATCCCCTTCCGTTCCTAAAAGACGATGGAAAATCGGCTGAAGAACTTCTTTTAACTTGTTTGCACCTTTGCCGGATGTGTACCAGTTCTTGACCGGAGTCGCAACGTCGATCTCATCAAAAATTTTGGTGAGAACAACGCTCGGGCAGATAATATGTGCCATCAGAAGAACCCACGTTCTGTCTGTCTGGCAAAGGCTAGTAATCTGGTCAAGCGGAACACAAGCTTCTACTTCCTTTTTAAGTGCCTGATATTCCGCACGGTTTTTCAGGAAGGAAGCACCTTTTTCAGCACCCAGCACTTCCAGAACAATCGTTTCTTTGCAGGTCAGCGCGTCAACGTCAACATGTGCGGATTCGATTGCTTCCCTAGCATCTTTGAATTCCTTTTTCCGTGAAACTTTAGCGAACTCAGTGTTACGTACTTCTGAAATCACAAGATCACGAACACGGTCGATGTTTTCGGAAACTTTCAGTGCATCGCTTTTTACATAAAATTTTTCTGTTTTGATCATAATAAACCTCTTTCTTCTGTTTTACGCACAGATGCGAAATTTTATTTTTTTATTGTTTTTTTGTTCTAACTCTGCTATAATAGCAGGAAAGCCGGGAACGGATTCGAACCGTTTCTTTAATACGGTTAAGCCGTAAGACCTTCTAAAAAGGCAGACTGCACCTGCTGCAACCCGGCTAATGATTTAAACTTTTTTCACGGGGTAAAGTCCGTTACTTATCAATCCTAATTGTCAAGGTACAATTAGCAAAACTTATGTAAAACTTTCTAATGTTTCGGATTGAAAAAACATTGAAAGGTGAATCTAAGAAACATCGTTTTTCATGTACAGGTATAAACCTATACATTTTTATCAAATTCACAAAGCGGCTTGTTGAAATTGTACACTTGTGGATCTGGTAACCGTAGAAAGGCAAGACCTTAGAACGGAAGTGAAAACTTTGTTATTAATGGTTGCGCTATTATCAGTGCGGCACGCACAAACCGGGATTAACTACCCCTTTACTACTCTTTCCCGTTCAACTACCTAATGATAGTTGGTTTTCAGACTTGCCACCCCATATAGTGGTAGTATCACCGGAAAAACCTTGTGTTCCTAGTTGTTTACGGAATCAACTTTACACCGGTAACATTTGAGATCTTGCCTAACTGGCAAGTGCTACAAACTGAGTCTTTCGGAATCTGGTATAGACTCAACCACTTGTCATCTGCTAACAAGCGCCCGTATAGTGGTTACGCATACACGGTTGCGGGTTTTTAGGTCTTTTCCCTGACCAATAGCACACGCCATCATGTGCGCCCGTCCCCGGTCGGACGGAATACAGAAGAGACAACACCGCGAACGAAACGACCGTTCGCGTGCCAATTAAGGCCATCCCTTATTGACAAGACAAGTATAACATGCATGTATGTATTTTGCAAGCTGTTTTTGGTAAAATTATACACAAGAATACATGCATGTAGGAACCATTTTTAGTGCATATTGCTAGTTGGTTAATTGTCATTGTGTAATATATACAATAGATATAGTATAAGTAGTAGTGTTATGCAGCATATTGACGAATAGTAATATTGTACAATAGATGTGATAGTTTATTGTGCAAAGTGCTGAAAATAAAATAATTTATTATTGTATATGCAATTAAAGGAATAGTGTATGAGTACAGAAGCAAAGCTAGAAGCTAACAGAAAATTTAATGCAAAATGTAAAAGTGTCGCAATACGCTACACTCCAAAAGAATTATCAGAGTTTGAAAGATTTGAAAGATATATTTCAGAAAATAATGTGAACAAAGCCGAATATATCAAAAATTTAATAAAAGCAGATCTGGACAAAAAAGGGTATTGATTGCCCGTGGCGGAAATAGAAGGTTGACTAATGGTCAGTTTAGAATGACTAATAGTCATATTTTTGTGACTAATGGTCATATTTAAGAAAATTAGGAATGATTACTATTATTGATTTTATGGAAATGTGCGGTTTAGTATTTGTATACTTTTTGTTTAGTATTGGTATATGTGGAAAATGTGGATAATGTGGGAAACTTTTGTGGATAGCTTGATAATAGTAATCATTACTATTTTCGATATATAAATTTTTTTACATATGACCTTACGTCACACTTGACCACCCTATTTTCGTCTTGTCACCGGAACAATGCGCGCCATGGTCAAAAATTTTTATTTTACCAAACAATAGAAAAAATTTAATCTATTGTCAAAATATTTTAAATTGTATTTAAATTGTGTTATACCCTGTAAAATACCTGTTTTTCGGGGTAAAATAGTAGTGTGATTCGTTTATTGTCTGAATATTTAGACGGGGGGTAGTTAAAACTAGTAAATTGTCTGAATATTTTGAAATCTCACATAGCTGGTTCATTCACACACTAACTCCAAAATCCATCACTCCACCCAATCTCCCTATCTCACCACCCTCCCATTCCACCCATCCAAAAATAATCTCCATTTTGCCCAATAATCAAGCCAAAAATCCAATCATATTACCCTAAAACACCTTATCGTACCCTTTATCGTTAATCCCAGTAATCAAGCTTTAAAATCACTCCACCATTCATATTTCATTTCCAACTTTCACACATCCGTTCCAAAATAATCCATATAAATTCCAAACTTCAACGATAAGTATTTCACCACGCAAAAATTGCTCTCTCCTACATTAACTTTCACATCACTCTTCCACTCTCACATTCATGCAACCATCAATCCTTACTCACTACACCACACATACCATCACAAATCATCCTTACTATTGATCTAAGGACAAAACAGTATTATAATCAACCTAGAATCCATTCAAACACATACACCCTATAAACTGTCCACCAATACAAGAAAAGAGGAAAATCATGTCATTTCGTGATGAATTGTCCAGTCTTACGCCAACACAGAAGCAGATCCAGGTCAAAGCAACATCTGAAGCACAAACAAATGCCAGACTTGATTATTCTGGTGTAAAAGATCTTTTACGCTCCAAAGCACAGCATAATGAGTACACAACTATAGGCAATCATAAATATATCTCTTGCTATTATCCGGATTCCTATTCGGGCGAACCAGAAGCTGCAAAATATGTCAGACGAGTCTGTGAAACAAGAATAACCATGCATAGAAGAGGATTATTTTCTGGACAAGTACAAGAAACATCATGCGTAATCTCTTATGTTATTACAAACCAATCTGCATATGATGAATATTTAAAAGAATTACAAAGACTTGCTGCAGAAGATGATATTCGTATATCTGTAGTAGGATATAATAAATTAGAAAAACGCACCGAAATATCAATTCCCTGTTGTCTCGGATCAACTTTACTGGCAAACAATTATATGTACAGAATCAAACTTAGTGTCAGCATCACATTTTAAATAGGAAATAACTCAAATAAAATAAGGGTAGATGACCATAAAAATCACCTACCCTATACAAAAAGATACTTCTACAGATTTTAAATCAATTTTATATCCATACCCTAACAACTATCCACTAAGCACATTAAAATTTGTTCTAAACAAATAATCTCACATACTCTCCTACGATCATACCCAAGAAATGATCTGTATCCTCTCATACCAGACACACCATGGGGGGCTACTTTTAAACTCCAGCATAAAACGATCTTCTATTTCATATATACCTATATAATATACAGAATTTACCATTTGAATGTTTGTTCGAATTATGCTAAAATTATTAATATCAAAAATATAAAGGACTGTTGGGCATGAATGATTTATATAGCTTTTTCTATTGGGGAGATTACAATGCTCAGATGGCGGAATTAGCAAAAAGAGCACAGTCAGAGCCGTGGTCTTTTGGAAATATAAACGATTATTCAATTTTAAAAAATTATATGAAACACACTTTCCAAAAACTGCAGAGTGAAGGGAAAATCGTTACAGCAAAATATTATTGTATTTTTAATACAGGCCTATATGATAATTATAACGAACCAATTTATGTATATGCAGAACCTAATAATAGATTAGGCTATTCAAGTTGGATATTTAAAGGATTCAAAGATCGTTATGAGCTAGGCGATTTAAAAATCATTGATTTACCAGAAAGAGCTGATTACTTTTCTGATCCAGGCAAACTCATATTCAACTGGCATTATCCCGTTAATGTTCATTATGAACACATCTTAGATGACCTTAATACAGCGCAGCGTTTACCAGAACGTATTCGGACAAGTGATCTTGCATTGGAAACACTAAAAGGAGTAATCGATTCTTCAATTCAAAAGGTTACTGCGAATTATAAGCTTGCTATTCCTCATTACTACAATAACAGGATTCAGCTAATGATTCCATTATATTTCAACAAAAATAATATTCCTGACGTTGCATTGGTGCTTAATGAAATAGATGGAAAGTGTTACCAAGCAAGAACATGTCTTTCCATGAAGATGGCATACATTGATGCAAGGATTATTTCTAAGCCTGATGTGTTCTGGTTATCCTTTGATACAATTAATGCAAGAGAAGAAGAATAAAATAATATATGAAAATACATTCCTATAGCAGATGAGAGAAATCTTGTCTGCTATTTTTTTATGCTCAAAATCAAAAATTGACAAATCATAAAACACAAAAACGATTCAAATAGCATGGAGAATAAACAAATATCAAAGAAAATCATAAATGCGAAGGAGATATTTACTATGGACAATAATTTAAAACTGATCACAACAGAAAAATTTGTTACAGAACAGAGAATGAACAGATAGACGAACTTGGACTCCGAAAGGAGTGCAATTAATCTCATATAATAATTATATATTTATATAATAATTAATTAAGTGCAAAAAGTGGTCAAAATCTACCCACTTAGTGGGAGTGTTTTGGAGTGTAGTGGTCAAAATCGATACACTTTTTGCACCATGTAAAAAATGGAGGTAAAATTATTAACGATCAAAATTTAAAATCAATTCAAATTTCTATACCAAAAGATATACTTCACTCTTCTGCTTTTTCAAATTATGAAATTGCAGCGTACTGTTTTTTAAAAACTGTAGTGACTGTCACATACACAACAGAACATTGTATATCTTATTCTCAGGCCAGCTATTATCTAACTGGATCTACAAAATATTCTAAACGATTCCCTGTATATATAAAAAACGGAATAGATAGACTTATTCAAAAAGGAATTATTATCCAAAAAGGAGTCGCTCAAAAAGAATATATTTTAGACTGTTCTTGTTTATGGGATGATACAAAAGATGCTCCGTTTGTTATTATTGATTTTTTTGAAATAAGAAAAATATTTCAAATAACAGACTGTAATAATTTTCAATTGCTTAGATATTTTTCAATTCTTATTGGTACGATCAGCTCTTCTATCGATGTGTGGCTCGATTCATTAGAACACAAAAGTCGTGTCGTTGGCAATATGACGATCGAATATCTGTCCGATTTATCTGGAATTTCCATAAGAAGTATAAAAGAATATAATCGCGTTTTGGAGAAAAATCAGTTGATCTATATTTTTCGCCAAGATGATTTTTTACTATCACCTGATGAAAAAAATATTTCTCGTATGACAAACGTGTATGGTCGGCCTGCAGATAAATTATACATTGATTCTTATGCTGGATCACAGAAAAAAGAAAAGAAATCTTACAAATGGATTAATAGTGAAGTTGAAAATGCGAATCGTAAACGTAAGCTGGCCCAAATGTATAACCAGATTGCAAAGGGTAAGGGTCAAAAATACTCTTTGGAAGAAATTCAGCAGGTATATGATTATATTCATTCTGAAAATAGCAAATATAAAGCTATGTATAAAGAGAATAAATACGAGGAGTACTTAACAAAACAAAGAGATGAAACTATTTTTGAAAAATTGAATTTAAAGAAAGAAGGATAAAATGTCAGATACTAAACATTATTTAAAATTACTACTCACGAATATTCATAAAAAATATTCACTAAAAGATACCATTGATAAAAACGAATATTCTTTTACTATGATGAAACTAAGTCAAAACAACATAACTCCGCAAGAGGCTTTAATGTGTTATTTAGATCAAGAATCGTCAATTCTCGACCCATCGAATGAAGTGTTGGACAATACAATTTCTTTATTGAATTATCTTTTATCTTATATTACTGCAAATTTTAATATAAAAACCATTGCAGGTTGTTACAAAATTACGAATAGAGAAACTGGTGAAATATACATTGGAGAAACAGTCAATATGTTTGCAAGGTTCTCGCAACATATCAGTATGTTGTATAACGGTACACATCATTGCATAGCTCTTCAAGAATCATTTAATAAAAACAAAGACATTGACCGTTTTTCTTTTAAGCCTATTTTCTTTTTTGAAACATCCTATTACAAAGGCAGAGCAGTAACAAAAACAAGAACACTATATTTAGAAGCTGCATATTATTTAACTTATCGTTATAAAAAATATGTTCTTTATAATACGAAAAATCCATTTTTAGAACTTAAAAATAATGAAAAGAAAACTTTTGATAATTACGAAGTCATCTATAAAGATGTTTTACAGATGATATATGACGATCCTGACAAAATTTTATCAGAAAATTTAAAAGAAAAAGTTAGAAAAAATTTGAATGAAAAGGGAATTCATGAAACGCCTGAGACAAAACAAAAAAAGAAACATAGTCATTCAAAAAGCAGAGAATATATTGGTGTTGATACGGAAAATGGAACATATGAATATAACAATAAAACATATCCACTGTGTCCTGGTGAAAAATATAGTTTTACGAGTTTGACTGAATCACTTTGTGATAATGGAATTCTACTTTCAAGAGAAGAACATGATTATTTGTTATTCAAAAAGACATTGGTGTACGAAAATCTATTAAATGTGGATAACAGCAATAGGTTTTTTGCCAGGGAATCTTCTTTAACTGACGGATATTTAGAATTAAAGCATTTTAAAACATGCAATTCTGATTTATATAGATATCAAATAACAGAAAAAGGTAAAGATAGAATTTTAGAAATTATCAATCAGTATGGAAAAGATTACTTTAAAAGACAAGATTAGCAATGGAGAATAATGATAAAGTACATCTCTCAACAATTCATAGAGCAAAAGGGTTGGAATATCCAATCGTGTTCATTGTTGGATTGAATGATGGACTGCTCCCACATGCAAAAAGTGACAATCTCGATGATGAACGCAGGTTATTATATGTCGGAAATTACAAGAGCAGAGAATGAACTATATCTCTCTTCTACTGAATCATACAATGATAATCTTATGACTTCTAGTCCGTTTATTGATGAACTTGGAGATAGCGTTAAAAAGATGAAATGTTGATGAATGTTTAGAGAATATAAAATTAGGAACTATTAATCATCCCTATAGTCAAGGAGTGATAAAAATGTATTTAAAAATTATGAAAATCAAAGGAGATACTAATTATGAAAGAGAACACAAGATTTTGCACCAGAAGTTTAAGAGATAATACAAGATTTGGAGGAGTGATTCATTTTACAGAACTTTCTCCATATCCGAATTCTACTACCCTATCACATGGATCACACTTCGCAGAAAAGATTATTGCAGACAGAAAGTTTGATGAACAGTGTCATCGAAATATTATTCAAACACAAAAATTAAAAGCAAAGCAGTCCACAGTAAAGGAAGTGGATGAGTTTGTTTACTAAAACTGATCGTAGATATTTATCTAAAGCAAGACAGGCTGCAGATATTTCTGATTATAAAAACGTACATATCGGTTGTGTGGCAGTATACAAAGGAAATATTGTTGGTATTGGTTGTAATACTAATAAAACTCATCCAGTACAGAAATATTATAACAAATATAGAAATACTGACGTTGATCAGGAAACACTTCTTCCTAAAATACATGCAGAAATTAGCTGTATCAATTCCATCCGACATCTGGATATAGATTTTTCCAAAGTAAAATTATATATATATCGAAAACGAAATGATAAACCTTATGGTATGTCTAGGCCATGTCCGTCATGTATGGCTGCCATCAAGGATTTAGGCATAAAACACATTTACTATACTACAAATGAAGGCTTTGCTTATGAATGTGTAACACAGGAGGATTTAGTATGAATATTATAGATTTTGTATGGAATTTTAAAAATTTTAAACTTAAGGATTTTGGATTAGATCCTGAATATAACATGTTATGCGCGCCAGTATGTAAATGCGGATGTGGTGAGAAGATGAATGTTTTACTTGAAAGTGATGATGACATCTATGATTTTTGTTATGAGCTTGTAGATACTCAAGATTGCAATTATTGTGTTGCTTTAGCAATCAATGAAAAGAATGAAATGCTTGGTGCAATTAAATATGATGGTGAAATTGAGTGTGTTGGGTCTGATGGAGTTATAGAGGATTATGCGGATATTGGATTAATGTTTGATGATCTAGAGCTGCATCAGTATGGAATTATTGTCAATGTTGGCGATGGTGAGTATAAAATTTTGGAGGAGTAAATAGAGAATATATTAGTATAAGTGATAATTTTTAAAAAGCGAAAGGAGATGTGAGTGTCATGACTTAAATTTGCAAAGCTCCAAGTAGTTAATTGAAAAACAGAAAATATAATATAAATGATAATTATTTTAACAAAATCGATACAGAAAGAAAAGCATATATTCTTGGATTATTATATGCAGATGGATGTGTTTACTCAAATAGTGGATCTAGTAAGTGGGCAAAACTAGACTTAAAATATAGCGATGTAGCTTTATTAAAAACTATAGCAGAAGAAATGAATAATGAATGTCCTATAAAAAGACATATTTACGAAAGGAATAAATTTTTTAAACATCAAAATAGAGACTACAAATTTACTAACGACATGTGTAGATTGTCTTTTCGAAGCGATCAAATAGTAGATGATTTAATCAAATTGGGTTGTTCACCAAGAAAAACGTTTAAAATTATATTTCCTTCTGAAGAAATTGTTCCAGATAATTTAATCAATCATTTTCTTAGAGGTTATTTGGATGGAGATGGAAGTATATCTGGAAGTATAAGAAAATCAAAAAGCAAATTTAGAAAAACTTATCTGCATTTTCAAATTACCTTTACAGGAACTTCCGCATTTATTAACAAAACAAAGGAATATTTGAATAAAAATGTAGTTAAATTTGTGGGCGATATTCATAGCAGATGGGACAATGGGCATGATAACTATACGTTGTTAATTGATGGTAATAATATAATAGAAAAAATTTTAGATTGGTTATATGAAGGAGCAACAATTTATCTTGAACGAAAGTATCAAAAATACCTTTTACTTAAAGAAGAAATATCTAATAAACGGAAATCTATGGACTATTCATATAAAAACAGAAATTCAGTTTGCAATGAAGCGTTTAATATATATAAATCTGGAAAATACATAGGTACATGTGATAATCGTAGAAAATTAGAAAGAGAAAGTGAATCAATTTTAGGAGAACATATCTCTAGGACTTCTTTTACTCAGTGTTTGCATCATGAACGTTGTGAATATCATGGATATACATTTGTTTTCGTAAATGAAGATGATGCAATAGAAAACCCAATATATATTTGTTGTGGGAAAAATTCAACATCAAAAGGTAGAAACGTAGAGCAATATGATATGGATGGGAATTTTATAAAGACATGGTATTCTACAAAAGAAATTTCAAATACTTTAGATATAAGTTTAAAACAAACTTCATCTATATTAAGTTGTTGTAAAGGAAATCAAAAAACAGCATTTGGATATATTTGGAAATATTCTAGTTAATTAAAGAAAGGAATGATAGTTATTTTAGACACACAAATTAATATGTATTCCGTAGATACGGGACATTTTTACAGTAATCATGAAAAATATTTGCATGAAATGAATTGTAAATATAGAAGCGAACGAAATTATGTGAACAATATGCTTTCCAATTCAGAAAATGAATTACTTTCAAATGGTTATACATTAGAAGACATTAAGGAATTTAAAGCGTATACAGAAAAAGATTACCATCTTCTGGCTAATGATATAATAAAAAAATACGTCAGGCTAAACTTAATTATTGAACATAAAAGAGAAAAAGCAAAAGTATCAAAAGAGAAACTTTTAACACTTCTAAAAAATAAAGTTCTTAATAAAGAAAAATTATCTAATAAAATCGATCATTGCATTTCGCAAAATATTCCATATAATCAAATTCCGCTACGACGTTTAAGAGAAGAAGAACTGACTGATCAAAATATTATCTCTGTATTTGAATCATCTCTTACTCGCTCTATCGGTATTAAAAAAGATGAGCTGACCGACGCCTTAATTGTAGTACAAATTTATTATTTTGATGTATTTAAAGATATTTCTTTTTATGGTTTTACATATAAGGGCGAAAAATATAGATATTTCACTTCTTCTGCTGGGCAAATTAGGAAGAAAAAAGCAGTCTTTATTAAAGAATCTGTTTGGGACAAGGTTGAAAAAACTATTATGTGTGGTCTTACAATAGAAAAAATCAATTCAAAAGGTGGCAACAATGTAAATAAGCATTTAGCTTATATGGCACTAGCAAATTCTGCAACTGATCAATGGACTGATTTTGATATTGATCGTTGTATAGTGGTTGATGATTTTGAAACAAATGTGCCAGGAACTTTTGATTTTATTGATGAGTCAGATTATTCAATTACACGAAAGACAGGTGATGTCCCAATTCCTCATACTGATGGAGCTGGTATGATGCTTCCATCGGTTATGACTAAAAATACTATGTTTCGTGCGCCATGGATAAAAGGATTATTAGGAGTTTTTGATTTCAGAAAGTTTATTGAAGTAAATGATGGATCTCCTACTATTAAAGATATATACGGCAAAGAGTATAATATTTTTGATGATGATATTCGGATTATCTTTACCAAAAGTCAATTCAAGATGTATAAGTTTTATGATTCTTGGGATGAGTATAAGGATAATTTTAAAAAATATAATTGTCAGGCTGGTCGGTGTAATATTGAAGAAGATAGAATTAAAGATGCAAAAATTAACTATCAAATGTTGCAGACATTAACTGATATTACAGATGAAGAGATTGATTTACTTACGAAAAGGTCAGTTGATAAAATCACCAATATTTGCAATTCAGAAAAAACAGTCAAAGAGATTTTAGGTATCACCCCATATAATACAAATATGACACCATTTCAAAAAGCTGTAAAACTTTATCCTGCATTATTGAATGATACCTATGCTAAAGATGTGATTCGTGAAGTAAAAAATAGTCTTGTGAAGAAATACCGCAGTGGGAAACTTGAAGTCCATGGGAAATATACATTCCTTTTACCGGATTTTTATGCGGCTTGTGAATATTGGTTTAAACATATAGAAACCCCAGAAGGGTTGCTAAATGACAAAGAAGTATTCTGTTGGCTTTTTAACAAAAATGAGAAGCTTGATTGTCTCCGCAGCCCACATCTTTATAAAGAACATGCTATTCGTTTGAACGTTGCGCATGAGAAATATGGGGAACGATCTCGAAGAATCAGACAATGGTTTACAACAAACGGAGTTTATACCAGTACTCGTGATTTGATCAGTAAAATTTTACAGTTCGATGTGGATGGAGATAAATCTTTAGTTGTTGCAGATCTAAATTTTGTGAATATCGCAGAGAAAAATATGGAAGGAATTGTTCCTCTTTATTACAATATGCGCAAAGCAGAGCCAAAACTTTTGAATAACCAAAACATTTATGATGGGCTTAATGCTGCATTTACCGGTGGCAATATTGGAATTTATAGTAATAATATTTCAAAGATCTGGAATAACGATGTATTTATTAACGGGTCAGAAGAAGAAAAACAACATGCCATTGATTGTGTAAAACGCTTATGTTGTCAGAATAATTTTGTGATCGATTACGCCAAAACTTTGTACAAACCTGCTTTCCCCGATCGTATTAATGAGGAAATCAAGGAATTTACGAACGCGAAGTTACCTGCATTCTTTGAATATGCAAAAGATAAAGAAGCTGATCAAGTTAGTATGCGCAATCAAAGTTTTGTTAATAAATTATATGACAAAATCCCTAATAAATCTATAAACACAAGAGGAATGAACTTAGGGAAGTTAGATTATCAAAAAATGATGCACAATGTAAATATTGTATGCTCAAAAGAAGTTTCTAATTTATATGATAAGCTCAATAAAGAATACCGTTATATGGTAAATATGAAAGATGAATATATTGATAATCTTCATTATGTTGCTTGTTCTATTCGAAATCAATTTTTAGATTTTGGATATTCAGAAGATGTTATTGCTGATATGTTAATTCAATATTTATATGGAAACGAAAAGAGAGGGAAACAACTCTTCTGGTTTTGTTATGGACAATATGTAGTAAATAATTTGAATAATAATATCAAAATTAAATCGACAAAGTTTATTCAATGTATGGATTGTGGAGAATGGATTGAGGTTGATTCTAAGTCAAAATCGGTAAGATGCGATGATTGTCAACGTGAATATCGTAAGAAATTAGACCGTGAAAGAAAGCGTAAAAGATAAATTCCGCATATCTTAAGGCATTTTTTTCGACCATTATATGTGGACTATTTTAAACAGTCAAAAATAAAATAGTCCACATCACATGGGTTTTCTTTTGTGCCTATATGGAGAATAAATAAATAGGCTATTGTCTGATGAAATATTTTAATACAATTCTCTAATCGAATTCGTGCAGCTGGGAGGAATAATATTTTGACAATTACACAAGAAAATATTATCAAAGAAATCGCTAGCAAAGAAGATATTAATGTAGCAATCGTTCGTAAAGTTGTTAAGCGAATGGAGAAATGTGTATTTGCCTACTTATCTTCTACTACTCCCACTGAAAATACAGTGGTAAAACTATTAGATGGGTTGAGTTTGGAATGTGAATATATTCCAGAACATGAAATCCATACTTACGAAAATATCAAATGTGAACCGAAAATTTGGGCAAAACCAAAAATCACTAGATATTATAACAGAAAATTAAATAATTATTTTAATTAGGTACATGGGCGGTTACTCTCTGCCGCCCTTTCAAAAGGTTAATTCTTTATGTTAATTTCATAATTATCTCCTCTTTCTTTTATGTTTTATTTTTTACTGGCAGATATAATAGTTTGCCAGTATTATCGCGGGATATGCTGGATCGGTTCCACGAGAGATTCATGTTCTCTAAAGCTACGTTCATAGCACAGATAGATGCGTGTGAGCGTATTAAAGGCGAATTTACAACTCGTCGCCATGAAAATTGGTCAATCTATGCAAAACTAACATCCCAGGCACTCAAAAAGTGCTGTTTCATACCGGTAAAACGAGTAAGTCCTGTGTGGAAATAGTGTCAGGAAATAGGGAGTAACAAGGTGATTCAGGGGCAACCGCTGAGAATCATTTTTCTGCGCAACAGAATAGCTCACGCGAACCTATGAAGATATGATGGGGAATTAGGAGGATATATAGTGCGAGTCCTTATTAGACAAGTGCGATGTCCATTTGGGTAAGTGAATTGGTAGAGATGCCAAATTAGCTTATGCAGGATGCGAGTAGGGATTATAACCGAAAGCTACGAAGGCGTGATGGATTTTGTTATCCAAAAGATAACGAAACATCTGGTGCAGCGCGTCTTCTGTATTCAATTTCGTTTCTATTAATTAGTATATTCAGGAAGAATGTAAAAATTGGTTTGATGCAAAAGGTAAACAAATTATAAAGCGAAAGTCTGTACCTCTGTATGGTGTAAGCAGCCAAAATGTGTAATCTCTTTTGAGGTAATACACACACTGAAAGATACGCAATATCTGGATGTGTTAAGCGGATTCTGCACAGTTCTCTTAGCGGAGATTTATAGCACGGCAGTGTTAATGGAACGATGAAACTTGAGTAGTCATACAGCAAAGAAGATAAGCCTCTTCTCAAAAGGCGGTTGTGGAAGATACTATATGTGTGCGCAAGCAACATATAGTGGATAACCGAAGAAAAAATAATGTCGGTAAAGGTTTCTGAAAATACGTATAATCTCAGCGTATTTATTTTGCTACTTCTGTAGCATTATTGCGGTGTAGCTCAGTTGGTGAGAGCATTCGGCTTATATCCGAACGGTCGTGGGTTCGAGTCCTACCACCCCAACTATTTATCTTTGTTGTAAATACAAAGAAATTTAAAACGAAAGGTGTGTATTAATATAGTACTCATTACTAAACAAGAGAAAGAATATTTAGTAAAGCATGGAGTTCCTTATGCAGAAGGCGGCGTATCCCATTCGGAATCATGTCATAAACGTAAAAAATTCTATTTGTGTGAGACGCCTCATAATATGAGACTACTCGAAAATTATAGAAAAAAATTATATCATCGCTAATGCGAAATTTAATGAGAAAGGTGGTTTGGAGCCATCGCTAAGAAAAAGAAAGAGATTGCTCTTGAGGCTATTGGAGGCAATGCTGAAGGAGTAACTGGAAGTTGTACAAAAATAGATTGTTATGATCATACAATTCTGTTTGAATTGGGAATGATCCAGGATAATAATACAGTCTTAGAAAATTACAAAGCCAATTGTGCATTGTTTAATAAAATCAAAAGCAAAACTGTAGATATGGTTATCGTTGGACATAATCATTGTGATCACATTGGTCTTATTCCTATGCTTTTTGCAAGAGGAAATACTAAAGCAAGAATTATAGTCCCAAAACATAGCTCCTCTATTCTTCGTGAAATGTGGTTAGATTGCGCCTGGATTAATCAAAGAGATGTAGACTCTCTAAATTATAAAGGTGATCATAGTTATACTCCATTATATACTGAACATGAAGTAGAAATTGCTTTAAAACATATTGAAGAATATGATTGTGGAGAAATTTTCAATTTAGACGAAAATATAGCTATTCGCTATACTCCCGCTGGACATATTCTTTGTTCATGTCAAACAGAATTATTTATCAATAGTGGATCTCATACTAGAAAAATTTTGTTTACATCTGATCTTGGTAATACAATGATCGAAGACAGAAAAGTTTTTGTAGAACCATTTCAAAGAGTAAATTCTGCACAAATTGTTATTGGAGAATGCACTTACGGAAGACGAAAAGGCTCTATGAAAAAGAAAGATATTGAATTAGACCGTCAAAAAATGAAAACGGTTATTGATCAATATTGTGTAGATAATCATCATCGTGTTCTTATTCCTACATTTTCTTTGGATAGATTCCCATTTATTATTTGGGAATTATATCAGCTCTTTGGACATGATCCATCTTTTAATATTCCAATTATATTAGACAGCCCATTATCAAATCGTCTTCTTGATTGCTACTCTTCTATACTCGAAGGTGACAGAAAAGAAAAATTTGATGAAATGATACAATGGAAAAATTTGCGAAGAATAATTACTCCAGAAGACAGTAAAGCAGCCATTGCTGATAAATCCGCAAAAGTTATTTTAGCTAGTTCTGGTATGTTGTGTGCAGGTCGTTCAGTTAAATGGGTTCAAGATATTTTGCCAAAAGAAAATGATTGTATCTTGTTTGTCGGATTCGCCGGAGGCGATACTTTAGCTGGAAAGATAAAGAATGGGCGAGAGCAAAAAACAATAAATATTAACGGAAAACCGTATAAGAATAAGTGTCAGCTTGTAGATTTACATTCGTATTCAAGTCATATGCAACGAAATGATCTTTTAAATTATTATAAGGGAATTAACGCAGAAAAGATTTATTTGGTACATGGTGATCAGCAAGCTCGATTTGAATTTAAAGAAGATTTGGAAATCGCAATTTCTGATGCACTTAAAACAACAAGAGTTATTATCACAAATAAAGGAACGAAAATTAAATTATAAAATCCTTTCAAAAGGAAATATTATGAAAGCACGAGGCATATTGCCAATGGAGAAAAAGGAACTCAAGGAAAAAATAGAAACAACATATTTAGACATTGCAATTCCAAGTAATGTAGAAAATTTACAGTTGCCAGATCCTACTCTATTACAATTTTATAAAAATTACGATGATAGAATTATTTGGATTGATGATGAAATTACAACCATGACTTTGGAATATGCAAAGATGATTATGCAGTGGAATTCGGAAGATAAGAAAAATAATATTCCAGTAGAAGAACGTAAGCCAATTAAAGTAATCTTCTTTAGTCCTGGTGGCGATTTATAGGTAAATAACTGTTTAGTTGATACAATTCAACTAAGTCAAACAAAAGTTATTGGAATCAATGTTGGTATGGCTGCATCAAGTGGATGCTTTATTTATTTAGCATGTCATGAGCGTTTTACATTTCCAACGGCAGAATTTCTCATCCATAAGGGAGCTGGTCAATTTGCTGGAACATATAATGATGTAGTCGCAGCAATTTTAAATTATCAACGACAAATCGAAGAACTTGGAGACTTTGTTTTATCTAGGACAAAAATTCCAGAAGATATCTTTAACGAAAACTTTGAAAATGACTGGTATTTATCTGCGAAAGAAGCTATTAAATATGGTGTTGCTGATAAAATTATCACAAGTTTAGATGAAATTATTTAGGGAAGAGTTTACTACTCTTCTATTTTTTTATACAAATTTTTAGGATTAAAAGGAGAATTAGACGATATGGCAGCATTTACTTATAAGAAAACATCGACAACTTCAATGAAAGTTACTGGTATTTTAAATCCACAGACAATGGTAATTAATGTTGATGGAGAAGATAAACAACTTTCTACTCTTCTACGTGACTTCGCAGACCTACCAGTAGAAATTAATATTAAGGTCAAGGACGAGGAAGAACTGGATGAACCAGTTGATGTTGAGTAAGAAGGGAGTGATCTACTATTACTTCCTATACAAGATTACCTGGTGAAACAGATGATCAACTTATATATAGAGTTACTAAAGATAAGGATATAATCGGTTCCTGGAATGATGTAGCTGATGTACTTAATGAGTTACTTGGAACTCATTATGGAGAATCAAAATTTCGGAAGGATAAAGCGACATTTGATAGAATGCTGAATGCAAATCGTGACAAATTTGTTGCTTCTGATCAACAGCTGCAAGATATTCGGTTTGCACAAAGAGAATTAGAGCGATTAAAAATTCAATTTAGAGATGAAAGAAACGCTTGGCAAAAGCAAAATTATATTGATGCTAGAATTGAGCAAAAATTAGATCTATTAGAAAAACAATTGAGCGATCTTGGAAAAGTAAATTTTTCTAAACATAATGACGTTTCTATATCATCTGATAATGATATGCTTGTAATTTTAAGTGATTTACATATCGGTCAGACATTTCATTCATTCTTTGGAGAATATAATACTGATATTGCTAAAGACAGAATGCAACAATTATTAGATAACATCATTTCTATCCAAAAACTACATAATTCTGAAAGGTGTTATGTATCTCTACAAGGAGATCTCATATCAGGAAATATTCATAAAACAATCCAAGTAACTAATCGTGAAAATGTAATTGAACAGATTAAAATTGCAACGGAACTCATCTCTTCATTTTGTTATGAGTTGACCAAATATTTTAAAGTCGTATTCATGACAAACGTGTCTGGAAACCATACAAGAATTGATAGAAAAGAAGATGCAATTCATGACGAACGGTTAGATGATTTGATTAGTTGGGCAGTTGATTTATCTTTACAGCATATCAATAATTTTCATATTTTGACAAGAAATCTCGATTCGGGAATTGTTGATATATCTATCCGTGGGAAAACATATGTTGGTGTGCATGGTGATTTTGATCCATTTGGGAAATCTGGTGTACAAAATTTGTGTCTGGCGATTGGATACATTCCATACGCTGTGTTATATGGACATTTACATACGTGTGCTCTTGATGAAGTGAATGGAGTAAAAATGATTCGAGGTGGATCTTTAGCTGGATGTGGAGATCAGCACACTGTGGAAAAAAGATTAACAGGAAAACCATCTCAGATGGTATGTATTTGTACAGATAAAGGGGTACAGGCTTTTTATCCTGTTGAATTAAACTAAAAATAAGTACAGATACGTCTGTACTTACATATAAAGAAGGTCATCGGCTACCTAGAATTCCTGCCTTTCCGTTGTTATACAACAAAACGTATAAAACTCGGGAAAAGCCGATGACTAAAACAATACAGAAGAAGGACTGACGGCTATCTCGATTTCTAGAAGTGAACTTTATCAGAGAATTCAATCCTGTCATCAGGATGCAGGTATCATAACCTAACGGTTACGTTCGTGCCGCCAATACTGTCTCACTCGTTCCCATTTATTATAACGGAAACGTGAGTAGCTATTGACATACACTGGTGTTTCTGGTGAATAAAACATCGCCATACTAAATCACCTGCCTTCCGTTGATAAACTTTCTATCATTGGAAAAACCGGCAGTCCAAGAATACGGAAGATGCTCCGTACTTATAGAGAATAACACATTATAAAAAATTAGACAAGCACTTCATAAGTGTAAAATTTATTTGAACAAAAAGGAGAATATTAAAATGATGAACAAACAAGATATTTTTAAAACCGTAGCAGCAAACCTAGAAGTAACCCAGAAAGATGCAGCAAAATATGTAGATGCCGTTTTCGCTACTATCAAAGATGCAATGGCTGATGGTGAATCTGTGAATATTGCAGGATTTGGAAAATTCGAGGTTGTAGAAAAGGCAGAATCTAAGAGACGTAATCCTCAGACTGGTGAAACAATTATGGTTGCTGCTCATAAAGCACCGAAATTCAAGGCAGCTACTGCTCTTAAAGAGGATGTTCTCTAATAGATCGGTGGTGATTATATGCATACACTAAAATGCAAAAGTATCGAAGAATTAGTCGAAGTAGTTGTCGAGACTTATGAGCTACTACATGATTGTGATCGAAACGTAAGTTTTGTTGCTAAGTATGATCATGCAAAAGAAATTTTGAGAGAATTGGTATTTTACGATTATGATCTAAAATTTGTTGAGTTAGCAGATCCTGAGTGGGATAACTATGAAGACGAATATGTTATCAGTATTGTGTGTGATGAAATATTTTGTGAGAAGCTAAAATTGGACGGAAGATATTGTATGCTATCTCCAAAATTTGTATTTTTTGATGAAAATGCAAATTCTAAATGCGTTAAATATTTTGAATCGGATATGAAATATGAATTTGAAATCACGGAAAAAGAATCTAGTGGTGACTTTGATCAGGAGTTGAATTGTCATGACGATTCTATGGATGTAGATTTCTCTGATGATGGACAGGGATTTACATGTAGCAAGCATGATAAGAATGGATATAGTTCTATTTCATATTGGTCATCTGAACAGGTTCAGAAGGATCGTCTATCTGAGATTTTGAAAAGTTTTTATTTATAATTTTGTTGAGTGTGTAAGACTGCAGCTTACGCACTCAAATACAGGTCGTTAGTGTAATTGGCAACACGGCAGTCTCCAAAACTGTTAATCAGGGTTCGAATCCCTGGCTTCCTGTTTACAATTTTCTGCAAACGAGTGCAGAGAATAAATGATTAGAGACGGGTGGATAACCTGATAATGAGTAATATAGGGTAGTTTATTACTCTTCTATCTCATCTCTATTGGTGGAAAGAATGTATAGGGTATGTTCCTATCACACCAGCAATGGAGAACTTTGTTGGATAATTACCAACCAGTTCTCCTTTTACTAAGAAATATATTTTTAGAAAAGGAGAATTTAAGTTTATGAATGATATTATGTTAAGAAAAGAAAATGGTCAAATACTAGCAAGTAGTCGTGAAGTGGCTGAGAAATTTGGAAAAGAAAATAAACATGTGAATGAGTCAATTAAGAAACTCATGGTCGAAAATTCGACCGTGAAAAATATGTTTGTTGAATCGCAGTATAAAAGTAGTCGTGGTCGTATGGAAACAGAATATCTTATGAATCGTGATGGATTCTCTTTACTTGCAATGGGATTTACTGGTAAGAAGGCTCTTGAATGGAAACTTAAATATATTAATGCATTCAATACCATGGAAGAAGCGCTAAAATCTGGTACAGCACTTTCTGAAGAAGAACGTTTAAAATTACAGTTGTTTAGTAAAGACCCAAGCGAAGTAGCTTATGCCCATAAACGGCTTGTTGAGATCGAAACTGCTCCACTTGTTGCAGAAATTGAGGAACAGAAACCAAAAGTTGAATATCATGATGAAGTTCTTAATAAAGACGGATTAATTACTACTACCGTTGTAGCAAAAGATCTTGGTTATAGAAGTGCTCAAAAACTTAATGAGATTATGAATCTTAATCATATTATTTTTAAAAATCAATCTGGAACATGGTGTCCGTATGCTGAATATGAATGGCTAATTACTGAAGGATACGCAGATTATCAGAGTTATACTGCCAAGAATGCTACACCATGTCTGAAATGGACTGAAAAAGGTAGAAAATGGATTATCGAAAATTATGATCAGTGGGTAAAGAATATTACTGCAGCATAACAATGTGCTATTTGTGATGGAGAATAAGATATAGAGATCTTTCGATCGGGTGTCATAGCTGGTCGAGAGAATTAATGGAATTGGACTATTGGAAGTCATGAGTCAATAGAGTAGAGTCACCTACCTCTCTCCCATTCTATTTTACGCAGACAAGAAAGGAGAGAAACATTGTCAAAAGAAAAAATTACAAGAGTGAAATATTTCACTCCTGACAAAGAGAAATATATTTATGAAGAAAATTGGAAGAAATATAAAAAATATTTACAGTCCAATATTATTAAAAATAAAGATGTAAAAGATACGACATACAAGAGATATGGAGCCTTATTCCGACATTTTCTTATATGGCTTGGCGAAAACTATGGCGAGCTTGATTTATATTCTGATGAATTTATGGAAAACGCCGTAGATATAATGGAAGGATATATGCTATTTTGCCAGGAAGTATTACAAAATCACAAAAAAATTATCAATATGAAAGTATCTGCAGTAAGTTCTTTCTATATTTGGTCAATGAAACGCGGTTTTGTTAAATATCACCCATTTGATGGTAAACTTGATCGCATGAAAAAGGCAAACGAGGAACAGATTTTAAATCATTATTTTCTTTCTGATGATCAAATAAATCAGATCAGAAATGATTTATACAAAACGGAGAATAATAAATGGAGTATACAGGATCAATTATTATTTGAAGTTTCTTTATTTTCCGCTAACCGATTAGGAGCATTGGAAAGATTGACAATTTCTTCTCTCGATCTTGACAATATGGTATTTGAAGGAATCAGAGAAAAAGAAGGCTATAGAGTTGAAGTGTCATTTGATGATACATGTCGAGATATGATCGAAACATGGTTATCTATGCGAAAGGACGATTATGATCATCTTGAATGTGACGCTTTATTTATACATAAATATAAGGATGAATGGAAGCCATGGACAAGAAGTATGATTACTGATCGAATGCATAAATTCGGAGAAATTATTGGAATAGAAGATTTTCATCCTCACTGCATGAGAAAAACAGCGATTAATAAAATATATGAAGATACTGGAGATCTTAATCTTGCATCGCAATGGGCTAATCACAAGTCAAGCGCAACCACTCAAGCTGCATATCTGAAACCAGTTTCTAAATCAGAACTTAGAGACAAACTAAAATTATTAAAATTCAAGCAGCAGGAAATCGAAAAAAGAAGTAAAAATGCAAGAGAATAATTAGATGTTACTTGTATTGACAGCTGTGTTATTTTACTACAAATTTGTCATTTGTCAAGACTTGACTTGACATTCCTCAAAAATTAAGGTATATTACATTTGTAAGTAAGACAAAGTAGACCTAAGTAGAACGATGTAGCGTGATGTAGAGTGATATAGTAGTCTACATAATTATTTAAATAAATAAAATAACCACTTGCTAATCAAGTGGCTTTCAATAAATCGAATATATAGAATTGGGATATTCACCCAAGTGGATTTCTCAGAGCCGAAGTGGTATCGGCTGATTTCAACTTACGAAAAGGATCGCTTATTTAGCGGTCTTTTTTCGTTGGGACAATATTCTGTAAAAACATTAGAACTGTCCCGGCAACAATCGTAGATAGTAAATTGCTATCATTCACAATTGTATATGTATCTTTAAAAAATCTTAGAAACGTATCTATGTCGCATCACCCTCCTTTCTTAGCAAGGGTATCTATATAACGAAGCATCGCTGCTTCGATGCGGCTCTGAAAAATCCTTGGCATTGCATCCAGCCGTAAATGAACGCCTGGGTGAATTCCTACATATAGATTATATGTCAACAGGAAAAATCTGTCAATACAAAGATATGGACAATCTATAGATAGATCGTGTAGCAACACGTAAACTGCAATCTCCGACCGACGTCTAGGAATCGGTATTGGCACAAACCTGAGAAAATGTGCGACGTCAAAAAATACAAAAAATCGCAAAAATATTTATAAAAAGAACGTGCTGTACCTTTACAAAATTTTCCTGTTGTGATAATGTGAAATTATCAAATACAGGAGGTAATTTTGTATGGACTATGTAGTAAAAAGACAGAGTGCAAAGAACTTCACTAAAGATATTGCAAAAGAAAAATACAGTATGAAACACAAGTTTCAACGCCAGGAAAATCAGTGGAGCAATCGTCAGAAAAGCTTACTGATTGACTCTATGCTTCGCCCATATCCGATTGATCCAGTTAGATGCGAAGTAGGCTCTGATGACGTCAGAAGAATCTTCGATGGCGTTCAGAGAGCTACCACCGTAAGAGATTTCTTTAAAGAAGATGGTTTTAGATTGGCAAAAGATTTAAAACCTGTTACAATTGATGGTGAAGTATACGAGATCGCTGGCAAAAAATATACACAGCTTGATGAGGCCGTACAGGATAAACTGAATGATTACGAAATGACAATTTATGTGTTTACAGATTGTACAGAGGCAGATATTCGTGAAATGTTTACTCGTCAGAATAATGGTAAACCGTTGAATAACACTCAGAAACGTACTGCTATTGAGAGTGAAAAAGTAAGTGATATTATCTTCAATCTTGCTGATCATGAATTCTTTGAGAAAGTCCTTACTGATGCACAGTATAAGAAAGACGTTCAGCGTGATCTGGTACGTGAGACACTTATGTTAGTTAATACAGATGAAGAAAATGATTTCACATCATTTAGAGCTAAAGATATCGACAGTTTTGTTGTTTGGTATGCTGAAAACATTAACGCTGCTGATATCAGTACATTGACTGATGTATTGGACACTCTGAATACGGGTGATACAATTAAAGTAAAATCTACTTCTATTCCAATGATTCTTTATGCTGGATATAAATGCTTAAAAGACAGCAAAGACTTCCGTAAATTTAGTGCTGCCGTAGATGAATTCATTGAAAATTATGATTCCAATGAAGCATATAAACAGCTCGTACAGTCTGGAACTACTGCTTCTGCTGGCGTTAAAGCTCGTCTACAGTATTGGAATAAAGTCGTAGATAATTTATAATTTTTTGTGAAATAATTTAATATGATTTTTATTATGGAGAGTGGAGCAATCTACTCTCCTATTTTTATGGGCAGATGTGCTTAGTGGCGATAGCAACGGACTGTAAATCCGTCACATTAGAAACACCGTAGGTTCGACTCCTACTCTGCTCATTTTTGTTTTGGAGCTTTACTCAAGTTGGATGAAGAGATCAGTCCTGAAAACTGACAGGCCGCTAACAACGGCGCGTGGGTTCGAATCCCACAGGCTCCGTATATAATTAGCGAATGGAGGCAGTGCCTCCGTATGCCGGTATGGTGGAATAGGGAGACAGAAATGACTTAAAATCATTTGATCGTAAGATCGTGCGAGTTCGACTCTCGCTACCGGCATTATTTTATTTAAAAGGAGACATATGTATGAAAGGTATGCATGGAATTTATAGAATTAATCCTGCTTTATTTGGTGGAATTCTTGGTGGATGTACTGGTATTCTACTTCGGATTCTATTGTTTTAAGGTGTTATAAAACCTAATAAATAAAATATCAAAGCAACTACAAATGAAATAATTGTTGTATTTCGCCAATAGTGTCTATTACTATTCTCAAGGTTCTTATTTACCGCTTTTAATTCTGTATTTACAGTTCTTAGCCTATTCAATTCTTCCAAATTAGAATCTAACGTTTTGTTCTGTATTTCAATTTGTGCATTTAACTTCATATTTTCATACTGAATTTTACGCATGGATTCTGTTTGATTTTCAAGCTCTGACTGCATGTAATCAAACATATTCATACTGGTATTATTGTTTAGGATTTGCTGATAAGTTGTATCTGATATTAGTTTTTCAGAAATTTCTTGTAGTTTTTGTAGATCATTAGACGGAGTTACTGGTCCTAATACTCTTCCATCTGGTGTGGTTATAATTTTACTCATTTTCAAAATATTCCTTTCTATTTTTTTGTTCTGTTTTATCTGTATTTAATTTTATCACATACAAAATGTATTTCAATGTTTTATCTCTTTATTCTCTTTGATTTGTTGGAGAATAAATAATCATAAGCAGTTTGGTGCTTAATGTCCTGTCAGTGGGACGTGGTTAATTTTTTGAGAGTAGGAAACCAAAGAAGTCATGAGCTTTGGCATAGTAGATACTCGCACTACTCTCCTACTCTTTTACTAATGTGATTGCGAGTGGAAAGCGAGACAATAAAAATGGGTAATTACAAAAGAAACGAAGAAAACAAACGAGATAACGATCAATGTGGAATATATTCTATAACCAATAAATTGAATGGGAAAAGATATATTGGTCAAACCTATAATTTTAAATATAGATGGATGAGACATAGGAGCTATTTGAAACACAATACAGAGCATAATGCACATCTTCAAAATGCATGGAACAAATATGGAGCTGATAATTTTGAATTTGAAATTATAGAAAATTGTCAATTTGATCAGTTAGATGAAAGAGAAATATTTTGGATAAATTATTTTGATTCAAAAAATAATGGTTATAATTTTGCAGATGGAGGTTTAGGTTGTAAAGGCTATAAGCATTCTGACGAAGAAATCATGAAAATGCGAATGATTCAAAATCCAAAACCTATTGTGATGCTTGATTTACAAGGTAATTATATGCGGGAATTTATTAGTGCTGGTGAGGCTGGCGATTACTTAGGGAAGACATCAGTTAGTGGAATTAAAAGATGTTGTGAAAAAGATAAATATAAAAAAGCGTATGGGTATATTTGGGTTTATAAGGAAGATTTTGATTCAAATAATATAGATTGGGATTACTATTTGTCTAAAAATAAAAATTTACCAAGACCTGTTTTACAATATGATAAGAACATGAATTTGATTCATGAATATTGTTCTGCTTATGAAACTAAAGAATGTGGATTTGATTCATCTACTGTTTCCATGGCTTGTAATGGCAAATATGATACATATATGGGTTATATTTGGCTTTGGAAAAATAATCCTGAAATTTATTATGAAAATTTGAAAAAGAGAAAAGAAAAAGCATTTAAATCTAAAAAAGCAAAAGAAAAAATTATTTTACAATATTCTAAAAATCTAGATTTTCTAAGAGAGTGGACTTATGATCAACTTAAAGAAAATGGTTTTAGTTTAGAAGCTATACAAAATAATTGTCGAGAATACACAAAAACATCTCAAGGATATATATGGAAATATAAGTAAGAAGAATGGCTGATAAAGCTACTCTTCTTTTTTATTGAAATAACTAAAAGAAAGAAGGTGACACAATGGCTAAAGTACTTGATCCGCTATCGGATAGCGAAGTTAATAAAATGACTGTGGTAAATTTAAGAACGGCTTATAAAAAATTAGCTGATTTTTGTCGGAAGATCCTTAATGGCAATATAGTATATTGTAGCCATTGTGGTCAATGGAAATCTAGAACAGCTTTTTATTCATCTGATATAAGTGCAGACAAATTGGAACACTATGCTTGTAAAGAATGCATATTAGACGAATGTACAGATTATGATAAAAAGACCGAAATCAGAACGGACAATAAAGAAAAAACAATAGAAACGTTTAAGCGTTTAAATTGGTATTTTGATGAAGGAATTTATAATGATCAGTTGCAATCACTATCTGAACAAACAGGTGAAAAAGTAAGAAGCACTGCTGTGCAACAGTGGATTGTAATATGTCGCAGTCTTAATGATTACAAAAATAAAACATTTAAGGATTCCGTTTTTAATATTGACGATGAGGACGTCGATCAAGAATATAATACAAAAATTGTTCAAAAAACTTTAAAATCTGCAAAAAAGAGATTTGGGAATTATAATACTGAAGATTTAATGTTTTTAGAGAATGAATATAAAGATTGGACAACCAGATATCCATGCGAAAATAAAGCACAAGAACTTCTTTTCAAACGAATCTGTTTTAAGGAATTAGAAATAGATAAAGCGCAACGGAATGGAAAAGATACAAAAGAATTAGATGCAACTTTACAAAATTTAATGGGTAGTTTGAATGTAAAACCTTCTCAAAAAACTTCTAATGCCTTAACTGACAACTTAACGTTTGGTCAGTTAATTGATAAATGGGAACAAACAAAACCAATTCCAGAGCCAGAAGACGAATTTAAAGATGTTGATAAAATAGGATTATACATAGATGTATTCTTTAAAGGACATTTGTCAAAAATGATGGGATTAAAGAATGCATTTTCTGCTTTATATGAGAGATTTATGACTAAATATACGGTTACAAAACCGCAGTATGATGAAGATTTTGATTCCGAAGCATTATTTGATCAAATATTTGGATCGAAGATTGATGAGGAATAACATATGGCTATTAGAAAAACACAAGCCGAATTAGAAAAAGACAAAGAGCAGAAAATAATGGATACTGTAGCTTGGAGAGCTGCTTACTATAGGAATAATCCACAGCGTTATGTATCTGAAGTACTTGGAATAACTTTAAAAATATTTCAAAAAATATTGTTATGGTGTATGATGCACTATAATTTTACAATGTATCTTGCAGCGCGTGGACAGGGAAAGACATATTTGACAGCACTTTTTTGTTGTGTGCGATGTATTTTGTTTCCAGGCACAAAGATTGTTGTAAGCTCTGGAACGTTAAAACAGGCAAATGAAGTTTTGCTTAAAATTCAAGATGACTTCATGAAGCAATCTTCTATTTTACGATCAGAGATAGAGAAATGCAGTATAGGACAAAATGATGCTTCTATATATTTTCGAAATGGTTCATGGATAAAAACACGTACAAGTTCCGAAAACAGCCGCTCTGCAAGGGCAAATTGCATAATTGTGGATGAATTTCGCATGGTTGACGAAACAGTTCTCAATACAGTTCTTAGAAAATTCTTAACAAGTCCAAGACAGCCTAAATATCTAAACAAGCCGGAATATAAACATCTTCAAGAAAGAAATAAAGAGATATATATGTCCAGTGCCTACTTTAAAAGTTCATGGGCATATAAAAAAGCACAAAGCTATACATTAAATTTCTTTGATGATAAAAAGAAATATATGATAGTAGGGCTTCCA